>Ga0316207_10001570_pt1 | contig 27285 bp, 21 predicted proteins | sample 6weekpyrite_MG_FD_204943 | JGI IMG/M metagenome (GOLD analysis project Ga0316207, IMG submission 204943) | Microbial mat bacterial communities from mineral coupon in-situ incubated in ocean water Damariscotta River, Maine, United States -... | ecosystem: Environmental > Aquatic > Marine >... | reverse complement strand
CGATTCAAAGGTACCATCACCTTTGGAAAAACGAACATGGGTCATGTTTGTCGTCGCACTCACCCAGTCCACCAGCCCATCACCATTAATATCGGCAAGTTTCAGGGTGGTCAGGTCATATGTTTTACCATTTGTGGTTTCCATTAACGGGCCAAAATCACCATCCCCTTTTGAGAGTCGGATGCTGGTTTTATCCGCAGCTAAACTGATCCAGTCAGCCAGGCCATCACCATTCATATCGGCAAATGAAATACTGCCGGCCAAAAAGCTACCACCATTATCACTGATCACCACATTATCAAAGTAACCATTACCCAGAGAAAAGCGTACATGGGTTCTAACATCGTAAGCACTTACCCAGTCACTTAAGCCATCACCGTTGATATCGACAAACTTTAATGTTTCTGTTCCGTAGTTGTTTCCATTTGCTGAAGTTACGGCCGCTTTAAATGTGCCGTCACCATTAGATAAACCAACTTTAGTAGTAGACTGATTAATAAAAGTAGTCCAATCAGGAAAACCATCTCCATTGACATCTGCCAAATTAAACCTGTAACTAAGAATACTACCTACATTAGATAATATCGGAGCCCCAAACCCTCCACCACTAGTCGCAAGTCGTACATGTATAACATCTTCTACAAGCCCTGCTATCGTTGCAACCATGTCATCAAGACCATCGCCATTCATATCAATCATTTGAATGTTGCTTACTGAAGTATCTTCAGTGAAATTTACACCGCTTGAAATACTCTTAACATCTTCCAGCTGTGAAACCGTATCATCAGTCCAGCCAAACAAAGTAGGCTGTACACATTGTGCGTCGGCATTACACACACTCAGTGCTTTTATGCGTGACATTTTGGTAACCGGCTCAGCCTCGTAAAACAGGCGGTAATCTTTAACCAGGGCGTTACCAACATAGGTCTGGATATTTGTCAGGCGATTGAGGTTATTTAATCTTGCACCACTCATATACCCATATTGCTGATCCGGACGTGAGGCATATTTAAATCTTACCGAAGCATAAGGCGCCAGACTTTTATTGGTATTGCCGGTATAGTCGATACGACTTATTAGATGCCCACCATTACTGATATCTTCAAAATAGGAATAGGTGAGATAGTTACTTGCCTGATCTTGAGACTTATTAATTGCCCAACTAATAACGGGTGTAGCGCCTGTATTAATTATTTCTACATTCTGAATTGAGTCATCCGTAGTACCGTATTCAGAAAAACTGCCACCTTTAGCAAGCACTCTAAAACCACCGCCAGCTCGAACGATTTTTACCCGGCTACTTTGCTCAAGCCGATACTCGGTAGCTGCCCAGTATGCCACATCATCAATGGTGTAACCCGTAGGTAACATCAGTCGCACACCATCCAGGCATAAACGATCTGTGACGGTAAAGTTAATGCCACCCACCACACTATTATCCTGTGCTTTTGTTTTCGGGCAACGCGAAATGCTCGACAGGCCACCTAACGACCAACTACTGCCTAAACCACTATCACCAGACTGGCTATCATAGGTCAAACCTAATGATGGTTCGATGCCAGCGGTACCGGGGGGCACATCAATGCCCACAGAATAAACAGCAGAACCGGTAGCAGACACCGAGAAATCACCGGATAGTGTGCCGACTGAATTACTGCTACTCCAACTGGGGATAATCTCTTCGGCTGGTGGCCCTGGAGGTGTGTTATCTTCTTTAGCAAATCCTACAATTTTGCCCGTGGCATCATAAAAAACCGTGTAAGAAATATACTGATCAATATTATAAATACGATAAGATACAAACGGTTCTGTCACACTATAATCGGTGGTCAGCTGGTCACAGACCGTCTGTGCCAGTGCACAAGAATCTACCTGGTTTGCATCATAGGTAAAATCCAGTTCGTACTGATCTGCATCCATCCAGATAATCGGAAACCCATCCGGAGTTATTACAATCTGTAAATCATTTTTTTCAAATAAGGTTATTGCCGCGTTAACCTGTAGTGTCACTAGAGCCATTAATGCAAAGGCGACCAAACTGAAAATTTTTGATTTAAGATTGTATGATTTTTTCATGTTTTCACTTTTTATTTTTATTCGTTATTTTAAAAATATTTAAATGTTATGCCTGGCCAATACAATCGCCATTGCACTTAGTCATAACACCGTTATTCACGGCATTCATTAACACAATGCGAACCTTGACATTTACCGGGGGGAGTTAATTGGTGATAAATTAGGTAACTGAAACGCGCTTACACATAACATCACATCTGGAGACAAGCCCATGAACTCCAGCATTTTTGATATTAAGCACTTCATTTTACAGCCCTTCAAATCGCACAGGCATTGCAGCACGTTTGAAATTAATTTTATATTTACAAAATATTATATTTTTGTGAAATCAAACCATTAATTTTGAATTTATCGCTTTAAGAGGTTATCAGCAATCCGTATATCCTACAATTTATTATTTGTAGGAAAAATCCTACAAATAATAATTTGACTTTTGGTAAGTAATTAATAACTAAAGTATTAAATTTTTTTTAACTTTAGATATATCTCTTTAGATATATTTTTAATCATTGCTGCCCCATTAAGTTAAAGCCTCCGTCATTCCCGATAAAATTTTCTGGAAAAATTTTAAACAGGCTCTGCCTGGCCCCGAAGGGGCGGAGGGCAGGAAGCCTGGAGTAATGCCTGTATCGGGGTAAATTCGCCTGGAGCAAATTTAAACATACTCTGTATGGCCCGAAGGGTAAAATACAGGGATGTATTTTATAATCCAGTGACTTTACAGGCTCTAAGGTCGCTGGATCTCCGACACAAGCATTCGGAGATGACGATTTTGTGGTTTGCTATTTTCATGTCTCATTTATTGGAGCGTATGCTCTCAGCTTGTTGTATCAGTTCTGCAGATAACACCCAATAAGGTTAAAGGGACAGCAGTGATTTTTAATATTATATTTTTATCAACAAACAATATGATTAATCAACTGTTATGCATTAATATAAAAAAATATAACAGCAGCATTGCTACTGTTTGTATAATGAGCAAATTTGATTAGGCGTTACAGATGAACAGATACTTAGGAGCTTTGACCTTATTGTTATTCTCAGCCTGTGCAATTGCAGGTGATGTTACCGGTAGAATACAAACTGTAAGTGCACAAACTCATCCTGGCTGGAACGAGGTTATGATTCAACTGGAAGAAGGAAAAATTTTTGACCCTGATTGTGGCACTGGAAAATGGGCTTTAATTAAAGTCGAAACCGAACTGGACAAAGCACTCGTTTCAATCGCTTTAACCGCCAAGACAACACAGGAACTTGTCAGGTTTTTTACCAGTGAGTGCTCAGTGCCACCGGCTACTGCTGGGACGGTATCAATAGTTGAGGCTATTGATTTTGGTATTCGTTACTAGTAGACATTAATATTAAGACCCGCCACACTTTCACGACGAAGTAATCTAACTATATGGAGACATTTTGAATAAAACAATTTTAACTTTTTTAGGTCTCATATCCTTTTCTTCAATCTCACACGCTGAAAACGGATTTAACTGGATTTTATCAGCCGGTTTAACAGGGGGTGGAGAGACCTTAGCTGAAACGACAGATGATGCTAAATTAAAATCGGGTGGTTTGATGCTTTTACAGGGCGGCGGTGTGTATTCATTTGAAACAAGTGGTATACAGATTCAAAGCACCCTGGGTTATCATTTTGATTCGGTAACCACAAGTGAAGAAACTGCGGATTTTGACCGATATACCTTTGAGATTTTACCTTTTTATAATGTGAATGAAAAATTTAGGGTAGGTATTGGTTATTTAAATATCCTGTCGGCAAATTACTCAGGCCCGTTTGCTGATATCGATTTTAAAAATGCCAATGGCACTATATTTGAGGTTGATTATAATTTAAATAATAAGGCCTGGATTGGTATACGTTATGTGCAGCTGGAATACATTCCTGAAAAAGTTAATGGCGTCAATATTGGCTCTCTTGGTGAGGCTGTTCCTTTAGATGGAGATTATATTGGGATAATAGTGGGATTTAAATTTTTATAAAATATGATTGAGGTGTATCAGGTGAGGGTTAAAAACTTATAGCCTTAATTATATAAAACGGATTGGTTTTTGGTGGATCCGCTTTGCTTGATCCACCCTACACGACTATTTCATTAAATTAAATTTATTGTCGTTGCTGTGTGGTTTTACGACATAAATACTCCGGGCTGCAGTCTTTCACCTCGGTGTTGTGACTGTTATTTTATTTGTTTTAAAACTTATTATATTTTGTCTTTGAGGGTATTGCTTTATAAAAATATGCAAGCCCGGACTGCACATCGTTTCCTCCGGGCCACATACTCTCTAACTTATTTATGGATTTTCAGTGCATCGGGGTGCACCAGGTATACCCCGCTGCTTAATCTAAATAAAAAGCGGGTATGGGTCATGGTTTTTCGCCCCGGCTCTATTGTTGAGGCGGGTAAAAATGAGTTTATGTAATCGGTTTTTACATCGGTAAAATAGGCTCTAAATTGTTCTAATGTCACCACTACTCCCCTGTCTTCAATAGTACCTAATTCACCTTTAATCACCGCATCTAAAAAACGCTGTTTTAATGTCATGACTTTTTCCTCAATTGTTTTTGTTTTCAATTATTTGATTTAAATCATAGATACCGCTAATGAGCTCACCCACTGCCCATAAATAGTTATCGAGTTGTTCCTGTTGGATATCGTCTACTAAATAATATGATGCATGTTGTGGTGGGTTATTGAGTAAGTGTTTAAGGTGAGCGGTGGTGCGAATTAATTTCACTTTGTATTGAATGTTATTAAAACTGGCTGGGGGTTCCTGTGCTTTATCCGACTCTGAGGTTTGAAAGCCCAGGGGTATTTCTATGACTGAAAAAAACTGTTTAATTTGATTGTTATTCATTTCATTATTCCTTATTAAAGGTTGAATATTTCAAGTTCTTGCTAAACTCTATAAAATTCTCGTCGTTCCCAAATGCTTATATCGGGAACCCACCCCACGTGTCAGGAGACTTTTTACGCTTACGAAAGTCACTGGATCCCAGCTAGAAGCTTGCTGGGATGACAACCATTGTTTCATTTTATTTTTATTCTTATTTAACCGTATTGCTGTCACAACTTGATACATAGAAACTCAGGAAACCAGAGCCACGACAATTAAGCCCGTGACCCCGATAAGGTTCACCACCCGACTAAAACACACCTGGCCCAGTTACTTTAAATGCACCGGTTTTGCCTGATATACGCCGTGAAACAAGCTGCCTGAAAATACGCCAGGCACACGGCAACACCTCAAGAAGGCCACTCTCTTGCGGTTTATGTAAAAAGGGATGAACAAAAAACGAACAGTTGCATCCATGGTTTCCGAAAAACCGAATAGATGGGGTGATATTAAGGGGTTTAACTGCCGAACAGCGCCCAGCAATACAGATAGGTTGGCCGGTAATAATGCAGGCAATTTGGGTAAATAACTGAATGTCGAAAAAAAACAGTCGACAATAGGGGATCCTAGCTTAAAATGTCTCTTAGCCATAATCAACTCCAATCAAGTTGGTGGTGGTTAGCTGGCTTTTGGTGGTGAGACACCTTAAGTCAGCGATTTTTTTAAGGGTTTAGGTTAGTGTTTTTTCGATAGGTTTTCTCCGTTGTTGGTTTTGTTAATTTATTACTAACTGAATTTATAAAACTCGGGCTTTTATTTGTCAATGATATTTTTTTGACTTGGCCTGTGACATATTCGTCAACAAGTAGTTTAGATTGGCTGTTTTATATTTGTCAAATGCGCTGTTTGCTATTAGTTATTTGATGCTTGTTGAGTTAAAAAGCATTAAAAGAAAAAGAAAACGCAAATTCACGCTATTTAACGCAAATGTTTTGTTGGTGTGCCTGCGGCTCACTATTTTGATATTAGTAATTGTGGAAGAAGCACGTTTCTATTGATAATACGCTTGCTTTACTCGGGGAAAGAGCTGGCTTTTTTGCTCTGTCCCCTGTGACTAAAACCACAGAAGATATTCGAGGCACACCTAACTCATTCCCATAAAACCAAAAACATAACATCAGGAACAACGAACATTAGAAATAACTTTGCTCTGACCCCGGTCCCGTTTCTGGTATAGTTAGTGCTACAAGCTTACAAAAGGAAATTTATGAAACTTTATAAAATAATATTATTAATGTCTTTATTTCTCTCATCTGGGTTAGTGCATGCTCAGAACGTATGGACAGGAAAAAAGAAAGTTACATCCGTTCAGGTTATAAATGATGGTGGTTTCGTTATTTATTTTGATAGCGAAATAAGCCCAGGCTGCACCCATGCAGGCACTAATGCATTGTCAATATATTCTGGTCAGGGTGTTGTAACTGATGCAGGTTTAAAATCACTTTTATCTGCTGCATTAACCGCATTTACAGCGGGAAAATTTATAAATGTTATGTATGATGACTCTACGGTTTATTGCTGGGGGACATATGTAACTATATCGAGTACCTAATAAAAACTACATAATACGTTAAAAGCTTGATTCACTCGGGGAAAGAGCTTGCTTTTTTGCTCTGTCCCCTGTGGTAAAAACCACTGAAATTATACGAATGAACTCTACTCATTCCCATAAAACCAAAAACACAACATCAAGCACAACGAATATTAGAAATAACTTTGCTCTGAACCTGTTTCTGTTAACTAAAACCTATTTAGGAAAAAATGAAAAATTTACTATTAAAAACTATTCCTCTTTTTTTATTATCAACACATTTACATGCTGGCTTTTTAATACAAGGTGCTACTGTTACTTTAGTTGCCAATACAAGCCAAAACAGTAATAACTTTGCTATACATACTGCAGGCGGCACTGGCCCGTGCGCTAGTGCCACGCAAATCATCTTCCCATTAAGTGCAGCACCAAGCGAGGCAGTGCATACTAAGGCATATTCTACCGCCTTAACAGCCCTTACCGCAGGCTTAAAAGTTAGTATATACAACTACAGTAGTGACTTATGTGACGGCGCAGTAAATATAAGCATTTCAAAGTAAACTTGCCACTTATAACTACATCAAATAATACAGGATTCAACGAACTCTTATTTTTCTGATATGTTTATAATGCATTTTTAATAACTGAAATGAACACTACTTACCTCAGCATGCCCGCACTGTGCAGCCCCAGTTGTACTAACATTAACAGGTTTTCCCGTTGTGAAAGCTGTTAGCAATATACTAATAATCACATCATGCCCACTGTGTGAAATCGGCACTGCAAACCAGCCGTTGTTTGGAACTACTGAATCAGCTTCTGTAACTCCGTTTAAGAGAAAGAATGAGCATGGCCTACTGTCGGGGCTGAGTACTGTTTTTACGTCTTTCGATACATGCTCTATGGAATGAGAGATACCTGGAAATAGAAAAAGCAGTAGTATAAGTGCATATTTATTCATTATTTTGTTCCTTTTTAATATTAAAATGTCAAGGTAAGGTATGGATAATTTTATATTTCAAATTGATTTGAAGTTTGGCTGAATTATATTGCTAACCAATAAACTAGTCTATGTTTGAATGATCTGAATGATGCTACACTTAAAGTTATTTCTATAATCGGTAGGGTGGATCAAGCGAAGCGGATCCACCAATGCATTATCACAAACGCCGGATCCGCTTCGCTTGATCCGGCCTACAAATACTATACTTCTAATTACGATCTTCAGGACGAATTCGACTTTTCTTTCTATTCCCTTTTAAGCAAACCCCTTTCCACTCTGCTGCTTTTTTATTATTAAGAGCTCAATGCATCACACAGATGTTGGTAGACTTCTTTAGACTGATTATAAAAGTTTTTTATTTCTTCCGGTTTAACCCGCTGATACGGCTTATAAACGATTACCCGGTTAGCTCGGGCTTCAACATAAAGGGAATCTTTTTTTCCAAAGCTACTGAGTAAACGCTGATTAAATAGTGAGCGAATAGATTTTTCATTTTTACCGCGTAATAGATACTTATCTGAAAATTCGGGACTGGTATCAAAATCTATATCCTGGTAGCCAAATACCTTGCCTATATTGTGAAGTATATTTTGTGGGCACAAATCAAAATCGGGAAAATCAAATTCCCTGCCTGAAAAACTGGCGACTGTTTGTGTTGAGGTCGACCTGTTCTTGCCGGTGCCTGTTGTGTATGTGTAGCCGAAAATATCGCATGTATTATCTGGATTATTACAGCTAATTATATTCTTAATTTTTTTTGAACGACCTTTAGAGAATAGCTGAAAATAATCAAATGAACTTTGGAAATCATGATGTGGATTTTCATGGAACTCACAACCAAGCTGTTTGGCAACAACGGCCAATGCTTCTGTGCGTTGTTTTTCCATTTTTCGTATATAAAATATAACACCCGCTACCGCTATAAAAAAAATGACAACGATTATGGCATGATTCATATTGTTTCCCTTTATTTTGTTTCATATTGTATATGAATGGTCATTGCTGTTCCGTTAACTTAATAAGTACCGTCATTCCCGAATGCTTTTATCGGGATAAATTCGCCTGGAGCGAATTTAAACATACTATGTATGGCCCGAAGGGTAAAATACATGGATGTATTTTATAATCTAGTGTCTTACAGTGCCTAAAGTCGCTGGATCCCCGATAAAAGCATTCGGGAATGACGATTTAAATTACTTTTCATTATTATATTAGTACTCGATTTTTCATGTCGTTAAAAATATGGAGCATAGCGTCATTAAGATACAATCATTTATCTTAACAGTACATCAGTAATACATGGTATGACTTATACATATACATTAAATATTTATCTCATTATTCTGTCTTTACAAAATGCCTGTAGCTCTCGAATATTTGTGTGACTACACCTAAAGTCACTGGATCCCAGCCACAAGCATGCTAGGATGACAGATTTTTTTAAACTTTAACCTCGTCTAATTATTGTAGTATCTAAATAATTTGATGAATCACATACTGTGTATATTGCTTAATTGTTTAAAATAATACATCAATGGCATACCCGTTTTTTTAGCTAATGCCCTGGCTTGCTCTTCTAACTCGCTCAGCTCAAAACCCGAACTAGTTTTAAGACAAAACAAAACCCAGTTCCCAATAAACACATCACATACAAACACCTCTGCAAACAGTTGTTGTATTTGCTGCATAACGTCTGAACCTTCATCTGGCATGTTATGAAAATTGATAACCAGGCAGCTATTATCATTGAGTGCTTGAAAACAATGCTTTATAAACTCAGCCTGTTGCTGTATTTCACTCATGCCATGGGCTTCGTAAAGGTCGCATAATAATAAATTAATGCTTGCGGATTTTTCTTGTTTTATATAATCATTCGCATCACTGCATATCACTTTTAAATTAGATTTTCGTGGTAAATTAAACCAGTTATAGGCTATATCTATCACCGACTGCCTGATTTCTACTACCCTTGTTACACACTGGGGATAATAATAATTTAAACAATGAGCCAGGCCACCACCCCCCAGGCCTAGCAGGGTTATATTTTTTGCTTCTACAAAAATCAGGCCTAGCAACATGATTTGTGTGTATTCGTGTAACAGATAATATGGCCTGTGCATATCTATGCAGCTTTGCTGTAAGTCTGATGCGAAGCTTAATATTCTTTTATCGCCCTGCTCAGTTACTATCACTAAACCCTGTTTATCTTCTATGCGGTATAGCTCTTTTGCCATTTATATTTTCACTATTGAACTGTCGATTATTTCACTTTGTGTATTGTAATGTTTATTCATAACTGATGATGATTTTATTTTAAACGCCACTCGACCTCACCCTGAGCTTAAGGTAAGGTAACATTCTATTTAACGTCACTAGATCTTATGGATTTATACCAGCACCTTTTACAACTCGATCAGCAATATATCTGGCACCCCTACTCGGCGCTGGGTAGTGAGCTGCCCGTATTCCCCGTTGTTTCTGCTGAGGGGGTACGCCTCAAGCTCGCTGATGGTCGTGAACTTATTGATGGCATGTCGTCCTGGTGGAGCGCGATTCATGGTTATAATCACCCGCAGATGAATCGGGCTTTAGAAAACCAGTTAAAAAATATGAGCCATGTGATGTTTGGTGGCCTGACTCATCCGCCTGCAGTTGAGCTGGCTAAAACCCTGGTTGATATTACACCCGATTCACTCAACTCGGTTTTCTTTAGCGACTCGGGATCGGTGTCGGTTGAGGTAGCTATGAAAATGGCTATTCAATACTGGCATGATAAGCAACAGCCCGATAAGCAAAGGTTTTTAACGATTCGTAGCGGTTACCATGGTGATACCTTTGGTGCCATGTCGGTTTGTGATCCAGTTACGGGAATGCATAGTTTATTTAAGCAGTCACTGGCGCAGCAGGTTTTTATAGACTCACCCACTACGCCTTTTAATGAAGCCTGCAATTCAACTGATTTAACTAATTTACGCAGCGCACTTGAACAACACCACTCACAGCTTGCCGCTTTTATTTTAGAACCGGTTGTGCAAGGTGCGGGGGGCATGCGTTTTTATTCTGCTGATTATTTAAATAAAGCACGTGCGCTTTGTGATGAATTTAATGTGTTATTAATTTTTGATGAAATTGCCACGGGCTTTGGCCGCACGGGTAAACTCTTTGCCTGTGAGCACGCCCAGATACAGCCAGATATTATGTGTGTTGGTAAAGCATTAACCGGGGGTTATTTAAGCCTCGCCGCTACGCTTACCAATAAAGAGATTGCAAACACCATTTCTAACGGCAACCCGGGGGTGTTTATGCACGGCCCCACTTTTATGGCGAATCCTTTGGCCTGTGCCGCGGCTAATTGCAGTATTAAATTATTACTTGAATCAAGCCTGGAATCAGGCCGGGAATCAAACTGGCAAACTAAAATTTCACAAATTGAAATGTGGTTGCGCGAGTCACTTGAAAAATGCACTCAGCTTATTGATGTTCAAAATAGCCGGGTCGCAGATGTTCGCATTTTAGGGGCTATTGCAGTGATTGAATGTAAAGCTCCTGTTGATATGAAAAAAATTCAAACCGCTTTTGTTGATAAGGGTGTGTGGATTCGCCCGTTTGGAAAATTAATTTATTTAATGCCGCCATACATTATTAACCGGCAGGATATTGATGTGTTATGTAATGCTATTTATGAAGTGCTGGAGTGAAGAAAGTAATTTAAATATTTTTGCAGGGTGGAACAAGCAACGCGGTTCCACCAGACTTCGCCTTGAAGGTGGACCCGCTACGCTTGATCCACCCTACGAATATTTAACTACTGCTCTGTACCCCAGACTACAAATTCTTATAATTCTTCTGAATTACAGGTTTTCATCAAACGGGTAATTCTATAGCCTAGAACACCAAAAACAGTGATTGAGCCAATCACGCCCAAAACCGCCAAAATCGCAGTTGCATCTAACATCTTAAATCTCTCTCTATTTCTACTATGGGGGAAGTGCCTGGAGGCGCGGGCAATTTAATGGATTTCTTATATAGATTCAACCTTAAATAAAGTGGGGTTAAATTTCATATAATGCTCATCAGCACTGTTCTGTTAACTGGGAAATGTCGTCATCCCCGAATGCTTGTGTCGGGGATCCAGCGACTTTAGGAAACTTAAGGTCACTAGATTCCCGACACATGCATTCGGGAATGACGATTTAAATTATTATCATTAACTATTTTGTTACACTAAGTTTCATGTCATTAAGAAATTAAAACCAAGAGCGATTTTTTTATTTTGATCTTTTATACCGTTATTCGCACTAAAGGTGGATCCGCTTCGCTTGATCCACCCTACGAATAATTAACGACTACTCTGTGTTTTCTGTGGCAGATTTTAAACATGCTTATGCACATTATATACATCCATCACTTTCGGCATTGCGGCTTCTAGTGCCTCAATAACAAGTGGGTCAAAATGTTTACCCGCGTCTTCCTTTATTACCTTTAAGGCTCTTTCTATTGTCCAGGCTTCTTTATATGGACGCTTGGAAGTAAGCGCATCAAACACATCGGCGGCGGCTACAATTCGTGCAGACAGGGGAATTTCAATGGATTTTAATTTTGCCGGATAACCACTGCCGTCATATTTTTCATGGTGAGACGCTGTGATCTCTATACCAATTTTAAATACGCTACGCCCTACTGCATTCATTTGTTGTTCACAGTGTTGTAAAACCCTGGCACCGATTAGCGGATGTTTTTCCCTTTCCGTTCTTCTTCTGCCGTTAACTTTCCGGGTTTTAGCAAAATACTATCTTCACTAAAAAATGTTATATACAACTAATCCCATTTCAAACCACCACCTGTTTGATATTCGGTGACGCGTGTTTCAAAAAAGTTTTTCTCCTTGCGCATATTGGCCTGTTCATCCAGCCAGCCCAGTGTATTCTCGGCACCTGGAAATGGCTCCGCAACTTTTAATGATTTTGCCCGACGATTTGCAATATAGCGAAACTGTGCCACATGATCTTCTGCGGTATAACCTAAAATTGGATCACGCAAAATATAGTTTGCATAATCCATTTCACAGGCTTCTGCCTCTTGCCACATATTTGAAATAGCCTTAGGGTCTAGCTTCACATTATTTTCTAATATTATTTGATTAACCACTCGAATACCAAAAGCACAGTGCAACACTTCATCGCGCATAATATATTGAAGCTGCTCGGCAGTGCCGGTCATTAAACCACGGCGTTGTAGTGCAAAGATAGGACTAAAGCCATTATAAAACCAGCAACCTTCAAATATGCCCGCAAAAAATATATAAGACATGATAAAATTTTCGAGCTCGTCTTTATCAGTTAAGTCTATATCTGCACGCAGCACCGAATTTATTTTTTCATTCGCCATTTGTATTTTGCCGTTAATCTCCGGCACCACACGATATCGGTTATAAATTTCACCCTGGTCAAGCCCAATCGATTCGATACAGTGCTGGTAAGTCCAGGTATGCAAGGCCTCTTCATAAACCTGACGTGCCTGATAAATCTGTAACTCAGGGGCGGTCATTTTTTCCATTACCGCAAGCCCCACATTACGCATTGCCAGAATGTCTGAGGTGGTCAGGTAAGACAGCACATTTTCATAAACATGCTTTTCTTCCAGGGTTAAACGGTGATGATAATCATGGACGTCTTTCGACATATTAATATCCAGTGGCGTCCAGTGGTTACGGTTTGCATTTAGCCAGAAATCCCAGGCCCAGGGATATTTAAAGGGGGCCAACTGATTTATATCTGTTTTTCCATTAATCACTCGCTTATCATCTGCGCGTACGGGTTGCATGGCTTGCGGTTTAATCTCAGTTGTTTTTGGCTCTTTAATGCCCTGTTCATTTTTTAGAACTTGCTCAGCCTGTAGTGCGGTTTTGTTTTCTTCTCTTGCTCGCAGTTGTGGTGCATTTGAAAATGATGCGATTGGATCATCCCAGTTCAACATGGTGGTTACCTTTTATATTTAGTTTTTTCTTTGTTAATCTGAACAAATTTGAAAAGTGTTCAGGAAATTAACACTTCGTCATTCCTGAACGCTTGTGTCGGGATGACAGAGTAAATTATTGTTTAGTTTTTATTAATTACTGACAGGCTTCACACTCCGGATCAAGAATCGAACACACCTTAGGTGATTCTTGTTCAGCTGCCTCTACCATACTCACATTTTTTTCCATATGGGTTGCACCGATCGAGCGTAAATAATAGGTCGTTTTTAAACCACGCACCCAGGCCAGTTTATAAAGTTGATCGAGTTTTTTACCCGAGGGCTCCGCCATGTATAAATTTAAACTCTGTGACTGGTCAATCCATTTCTGCCGCCGTGCGCCGGCTTCAATTAACCAGCGTGTATCAATTTCAAATGCTGTGGCAAATAAGGTTTTTATCTCATCAGGCACTCGATCAATATTTGCAACTGAACCATCATAATATTTCAGGTCATTCACCATAACTTCATCCCAGAGATTTTGTGCTTTAAGTGCGTTCACCAAATAGGGATTCACCACGGTAAACTCACCGGACAAATTTGATTTCACAAAAAGGTTTTGATAAACCGGTTCAATTGACTGGCTCACGCCACAGATATTAGAAATGGTCGCCGTCGGTGCTATAGCCAGGCAATTACTGTTTCGCATGCCCTGCTTAAGCACGGTTTTTCGTAAACCATCCCAATCTAAAGTGCTGCTGCTATCACACTCAATATAATTACCACGCTCTTCTATCATTTTATTATTAGAGTCGATGGGTAGAATTCCCAGGCTCCATAATGAACCCTGGTAACTGGAATATTGCCCACGCTCTGCGGCGAGTTCTGCAGAGGCTTTTATTGTAAAATAACTCACCGCTTCCATAGACGTATCGGCAAATTCAACCGCCTGCTCACTATTGTAGGCGATGTTTAATTTATACAGGGCATCCTGAAAACCCATAATACCTAAACCAACCGGGCGATGACGCAGGTTTGAATTTCTTGCCTGGGGTACGGAGTAATAATTGTAGTCCACCACGTTATCGAGCATGCGCATAGCGGTGTTAATGGTTTTTTCCAGCATCTGCATATTCAAACCATTTTCATCCACATGGGCCGCCAGATTAACCGAGCCCAAATTACATACGGCGATTTCATTATCGTTGGTATGCAGGGTAATTTCTGTGCACAGGTTTGAACTGTGCACCACACCTACGTGCTGGTTTGTGTACCTGACATTACACGGATCTTTAAACGTTATCCACGGATGACCTGTTTCAAATAACATGCCGAGCATTTTTCGCCAAAGCTCCAATGCATTAACGGTTTTAAATAAGTTAATTTCTCCCCGTTCAGCTTTTTCTTCATAAGTGGTATAGGCAAGTTCAAAGTCTTTGCCATATAAGTCATGTAAATCAGGGGTTTCTTCCGGTGAAAAAAGTGTCCAGTTTTTTTCTTCAACAACCCGTTTCATAAATAAATCCGGCACCCAGTTAGCGGTATTCATATCATGGGTACGACGTCGTTCATCGCCGGTGTTTTTACGCAGATCGAGAAACTCTTCAATATCAATATGCCAGGTTTCTAAATAGGCACACATCGCACCTTTACGCTTGCCCCCCTGGTTAACCGCAACGGCTGTGTCATTGGCCACTTTTAAAAAGGGCACCACACCCTGGGATTTTCCATTCGTTCCCTGAATATGCGAGCCTAAACCACGCACCCTCGTCCAGTCATTACCTAAACCGCCCGCAAATTTTGAAAGCAGCGCATTGTCCTTAAACGAATTATATATACCTTCTAAATCATCCGGCACGGTTGTCAGGTAACAGGAAGATAATTGCGGGCGCAATGTGGCCGAATTAAATAAGGTGGGTGTTGAACACATAAAATTAAATGACGATAACAGTTTATAAAATTCAATGGTGCGTGCCTCACGGTTTATTTCATTACTCGCCAGCCCCATTGCAACCCGCATATAAAAAGCCTGGGGAAGCTCTATGCGAACACTGCCCTGGTGAATAAAATAACGGTCATAAAGGGTTTGCAAACCTAAGTAGGTAAACTGTTGATCGCGTTCAGGTAGTAAGGCACTGGACAGCTCGTCCAGGTCATAGCGTAATAATTCGCTATCCAGCAATTTCAGTTCAACGGCCTGCTTAATGTAATTTTTAAAATACTCTGCATACAAATCTGCCATTTCAAACTGAGTTGCCTGTTGCTCATAGCCATAAATAAACGTTAAGGCTTCGCGACGTAAATTATCCAGTAACAATCTTGCGGAAACCTGCGAATAATTTGGCTCACTCTCGATCATGCTACGCGCGCACATCACCAGCATGGTGTATAAATCATCTTCACCCATGCCGTCATACACAGAACTTAATGTTGTTTTTAAAAGCTGCTCTGCGCTAACTTGCTCCAGCCCGCTAACCGCTTCATTAATAATTTGTTCAATGCGCGTAATATTCAGTGGCTTTTTGCTGCCATCTTTATAACTAATATTAATTATGTTGCGTTTCTGCTCTGGTTCAACTTCATCCCCCTGCTCATCGGCACGTTTTTGCGCATGCTGCTCACGATACAAAACATAAGCACGGGCGACTTTTTGCTCACCGTTACGCATTAATGCCAGCTCAACCTGATCCTGGATATTTTCAATGTGCACCGTGCCATCTTCTGGCAAATGTCGAAACAGGGCATCCATAACCTGTGTGGTTAAAGACTCAACGGTTTCACGCACACGACTTGATGCCGCCGCCGTGCCGCCTTCAACAGCCAGAAAAGCTTTGCTCAGCGCGACAATAATTTTTGTGCGATCAAATGCGGTCTGTTTTCCATTACGACGAATCACCCGGCTAAATGAGTGGGCTAATGAGGACTGGGGAAAATTTTTACGCTCCCTGTGGGGATCGTTTTGTGATGAAGTAGTTGAGCTTGTGGGCGAGTTGGCGGCGGCTTCGTTTTGCATATTTTCCTCTGGCTTTCAGGAGTCCTGTTTTTTAAGGGCCAGAGAGGAAAGCATGGGGCACAAAACGCAGCTTTCCACCCTGAGCCTTTACGCGAGACTCGGGTGTTTAGTTTTAATAAGCATCACAGGTAATCGGACTTAAGAAGACTTGCTTCTATTACCGTTGCGCGACAGTCCCGGATTTACACCGGGTTCCCCTGTGATTAATAATTAACCAGCACCACTATATGTGGTGGCTGTATATTGACTCAACACAAAATAGTGTATTTTTATTTGAATAGCAAGTTCTATTTTTACCCTTATTTTTCTGATCACTTTCTTTGCTATCATCATTTAGCTACTGATATCTGAGTATTGATAAAATCAAAAGAAAACGCGAAAAACGCAAATAACCGCAAATGCACGCAATAATATAAAGGTATTAAGATGAACGTACGCACGTTTAGAATTATTGCATTTTTTCGCGGTTATTTGCGTCCATTTGCGTTTTCTTTTTCTTTTTTTATTACCGCCGAAGAAAACTACGCACACGCTTCTTTCCAAATACATTTACAAATATCGAATAGAATATAATCAACAAATCAAACATAAATGATTTCCGTTTAAAATACACTCTGTCTAAATAGCACGACATTCTTGCACCATAACCACTATACAATTGAGCCAGGCCGGTAATACCTGGAAAAATATCCCAGCGGTATTGATATCGATATTCATTCCAGCCTAGCCGCCCCACATCCTCTCGGGTTAATGGCCGGGGACCAACAATACTCATTTCATTTTTTAAAACATTTATTAACTGCGGCAACTCATCTATGCCTGTTGCTCTTAACCACTTACCTAATCGTGTTACTTCATTATTTTTCATTGTTCTAAATTTTATTAGCGTAAACTCTTTTCTATGAATACCGATTCTTTTTTGAAAATAAAAAACTGAATCCCTGTCCTGCCAATAAATCATTGCCGATATCACCACCAACAGTGGCCATAAAATAATTAAACCAATACAGCTAGAGGCAACATCAAAAATGCGTTTTATTTTTTTATAAAATTTTACACTCATTAGAGTTTACCCCCCATACTTTTTAGCGGGCTAGTCTCTAATGCATATTTATTTTTTCTATTGACCTTTGACAACACGGATTCTAACAGGGGCCTTGAGTACTTTAACCCACCAGATTTAATCGCTAAATTCCACACCGGTTCAAATTTTTTCCAACCGCCTGCGTAAAACAAATGCTTAAGCACATGTTTTAAACTGTCATGCTGACGGCTTGCTTTTGAAATTGCGCTCCATTTATAAAAGGCTTTATAACTCCACTCATATCCCTGCTTTAATTCAGTTAAGCTCATATGAGCCGGCTTAACTATGGGCGTTCTTGTATCATACTTATCCCAGTTATGGGTTAAGATACGCCCCGCGGATTGCATTTCAGCATGATATTTTGTACCGGGATAGGGGGTTGCGATATGGAACGTGCTGGTAGTAATACCCTGCTCAATGGCCCAGTCAACTGTGTGTTTAAATACCTCGCGGGTATCTGAATCCAGCCCAAACACAAAGCTTGCATTAATCATAATGCCATGATCATGTAATCTTTCTATCGCCTGCTCATATTTATAAATATTCTGCCTTTTATTACTGCTAATCAGGTTGTTACTATTTAGTGTTTCAAAACCGATAAAGATGCTTCTTAATCCGGCATCTGCAGCTTTTTCAATTAAGTTTCCCCTTAAAATGGCATCAACGGTTGAAGCTCCCTGAAACACTCGGCCCATTCCCTTCATGCCTTCAAATAGTGCACTTGCAAAACGTTGATGACCTAGCAGGTGATCATCCAGAAAATATAAATGTTTACCGGGTAATCGATTTATTTCTGCTAAAGCATCATCCACCTTTTGTGTATAAAAAGATTTTCCGCCTTCAAAAAATGCATCTTTATAACAAAAGTTACAATGGTGCGGACAGCCACGGGACACCACCAGTGAGTTAGGCACTAAATAATGTTCACGTTTAATCAGGTCGCGTCTAACGGGTGGTATTGTTTCAAGATCACGTTGCTTTGAAATATAAATCGCTTTTGCTGACTTACGCCTGTGGTCTTTTAAAAATTCCGTGAAGGTATATTCACCAGGGCCAATAAAAATTGCATCCGCATGTTTAGCGGCCTCCATTGGTAATGAGCTAACATGCAAGCCCCCCAGGCAAACAAACACCCCCTTACTTCGATATATATCTGCAATACGATATGCCCTGTTTGCATTAGTTATATACACCTGAATCACAACCAGGTCTGGCACATCATCCGTATCTAAATACTCAACATGTTGATCAATTATTTCTGCTTCATCATCAGGATTTAAATAGCCTGCTAAAGTTGCAAGACCCAAGGGTGGAAAAAGGGAGTATTTAATGGGACGCCACAATGGGCTTTGTGCTTCAACCAACGAGGGTAAAATAAATTTAACTTTCATAACCGACTCCATATTGTTTTATGGATTAAACAATATGCAGCAGTCCCTACCCTGATCAAATCAGGTTTTTATGTGATCAATTATGACAAACTATGACAACTTCATGACACAGAAAAAATCCTATCTGCCAAGCTGAAGCAGGACTTCCCGAATTTCATTTTCTCTATATTCTGTGCCCTGTTGAGGAATATCTCCATCCGAGAAAAGTCCGCTACTTTTAATTTTTTTCAGTTTAATTTGCAAGTAAAAATGCGCACTGCTGTGGAACACTGTCCCCTTTTTCTTTATTTCAAATAGAATAAATAATCTTGTTGCTTTTTATGCGGCTGATTAACTAATCCCTTTTCTAACGCTAATTTTAGTAAATCTTCAATTAGCTGCTCATCACGAAACTCTGTGAATTCTTTCGTACCATCTTCAGAAAAACAGAATAACTTCCATGAGTTAAATCCACCTACACGCCCATCAAAACCAAATTCAAAATCTATTTCATAATTTCTAAAACTAAATCTACAATCTGTACCATGAAAATTATATTCATACTCTTGCTTTGGTCCTATCTTACCTGCTCTATTTATTTTCAATTGCCTCCAACACATCGGGTTATCTACTTGTAGAGATGTCTTCAATATCTCCAAAGCCTTATTAGCTGTATTTACATATAGCTTTAAAAAAAATAGAAACTTGTCTAACTCATGCATAGATGATAGTTTATTTTAAAAGTTATTAATAAAATCATCTGAAGTTTTAAACCCACGGAAAGGAAGTTTAACTTCTAACGATGGAACCTCAGAGATTTTATGCTTTCTAGCAACTCTCAAACGATTATTTCCCTGTACTATGTATTTTTTACCACCTTCAACCACGTACTTAATAGGATCTTTAAATCCTTCCTTTAATACACTTTTTTCAAGCCTAGCAAACTCTTTTGCCTTCATAGCAGGTAATTCGGTTGGAATAAAATCATCTATATGTGTTTTATGAATTTTGGTAAAAGTATTTGCTGCCCCCTTTGTAGCACCAAGCGCCTTTAGTGCACGAGGAGCAAACCCAGGAACTCCACCACCAGCAACAACACTAATTGCTGTCAACCCGTGCATAGTTCCTTCTTGAATTGCATTCCACGCATGTGGTCCCTCGCTCTTAACCTTAGGCCATGCTTGTGAGGGTATAAAATCAGAGACAGCCCCATAACGTCCATCCGGATCAACAAACTTATACGGATTATTATTCGCATAAGCATAGCGATTAAAACTATGTACATTCCCTTCAACAAAACCGACAGAATCCATTGCCATAAATCGGCCAATCACCGGGTCATAATACCTTGCACCTAAATAGGTTAAGCCGGTTTCTTTGTCGCTCGGCTTTCCTGTATACCAGATATGATTATCATTGGCCTTCGGATCATTCTCTACACGTCCACCATATGACTCGTAGCGCTCTTTCCAGATATTGTTTCCATAACGATCTGTTGCAGCAGCCGGTGAGCCCAATGCATCTGTATGGTAATAAGTAATTAGCTCGGTTGCTGCCACGTCTGTTGCCATAAAAACAGATATTAACAACAGTAGATTTATGAAATTCGATATTATTTTCTTCATATTTATACCCAATTAGTATTGTGTTATAGCCGACTCAGTATTAATTCAAAATTAGATTTAAAATTGGTATAAATGCAGCAATATTGAAGTTTGGATTTGTGCCTGCCGCAAGCTCATCAGCATCATTTACCCCATCAAAATCTGTATCTGCCAAATTTGGGTTGGTTATTGACAGATATTCTTCAAGATTTGTAAGACCATCTAAATCCAAATCAATCGCAGCATCATTAACCAATGGATTAAGACCGAACTTAACTTCGAATCCGTCAGGTATTCCATCATTATCCGAATCTGCTATCTTTGGATTAATACCCAAGGTAATTTCATGAGCATTTGTTAATCCATCTCCATCTAAGTCTTGATTAGCGTCATTTGGATTATTAATATCTAAACCTATTCGAGATTCAATACAATCAATCAAACCATCGCTATCCGAATCGATTTCTTGACAAGTCTCTCTTTTAGCAATCAGCATATTATTGACATACACATAGTCACTAGATGAACCATGAATTATATCTTTCTCATACATCAATGATCCATTTATTGAGTAGATTGAAATAGTATTTTTATCTGTTTTTTTTGTTTCGTATCTATTTCCATTACCATCATAACTGTAATCTATACCTTTCGACGTTACCGATATTAATTGATCAATATCATTATAAACAAACGTATCATTACCATTAGCTGTTACATTACCCCTAGCATCATATCCAAAATTATAAACATTCTGCCCATTATATTTAATGTCTGTCAAACGATTACTAACACCATCATAGGCATATATCAAATTCTTACCATCAGTTAGTTTATTTGCAATATTACCATTCGTCTGATAAGAAATTGCTTTAAGACCATTTACCCAAGTCAAACGATTTACCCCATCATAATCAAGCGATAATGTGTTGAATGAATTAATTTGATCTTCAATATTTGTAGTATTATTCTCATGATCATATAAATAATGCATATCAACTAAAGCCCTATAAACACCATTTACCTCAATAGCGCCGACTCGCTGTTTTAAATCCTGTGTGTAGTTTGTTATTACTCCATTCGCATATTCAATTAGTTCCATCTTGCCATTCGCGTAGTAGTCAATATTGTTCACTAGTGGCAAAACCTGATCTGCTCGACCAAGATTATCAGGACTATAGTCAATTCGATAACCACTAGGGTAAATAACATGTGACAAACTATCGTTAGCATTATATCCCCTGTGAATTGAATAGAGCGGATCTGTTGAGCTTGTTACATCAGAGTCAAATTCTTCTATTTTCAGGTTATTGTTATCATCATATTCGTACCGCCACTGCGTTGATACATTATTGACTGTATGGAGAGATCCATTTGGATAATACTCATAATCGACATCGTTCGTGAAAGATGGATAATCGATATAATCTATTCTATTAAGACCATCATATGTGAATGTTGTAATTGAATTATTATTTACAATTTCTTTTGTAATCAAATTCCCGACATCATCATAAAACAGATCAACCTTCCCTATTTCCGGCTCGATTGTATAGTCGAGTAAATTTCTTGTATCGTAAACATATTCTCTCTTAGTTAAGCCTTGTTCAATAAACTGTATATTACCAAGTACGTCTCTAGTAATGTCTATAGAAACTGCATTTTCCCTCTCAATTCCAATCAAATATTTCTCGTTAACATCACCATATGCCTCATAAGTATAAGTGGACTTTTTATTACGCGTATCGATAACTTCTACTTTGTCATAACCCAAATAATTATATGTCGTTTCTTTAGCATCAGCAGCAGGTACTGACTTTATCTTTTTAATTCTACTTAATGCATCATAACTCATTACATAGGCTTCGTTTGAATTAGGTAAGTAACTTTTAAATAAACGTCCCAGCTTGTCGTATTCGTACTTTAATTCATTCCCATCTTCAGTTTTACTAACTAACCGCCCAAAACCATCAAATACAGATATATTTTGATATCCCCCTCTACTTGTAGTTTTTGTATAGCCATTCGGAGTCATTTGGTAATTGATATTTGTTATATTAGATGTAATGTCTGGCTTCGTTATTGCAGTCACTCTTCCTAACCAATCATAGGCGTATCCTGTAGTTTTTTCGCCTACGGTAATTGAATCTTTAAAACCTTTATCATTAACCACCTGATTAATAACTGTAGTGCCCTTTTTATTGGTAGATTTTGTAATTAACTGTGGCGTACCTCTTTTATATTGTTCAAATACTGAAATAACACCATTTTGATCTGTGTACTGATGTAAATCACCTGTTGAATGATATGTATAACCCTCTACTCTACCATCAGTATTGGTAGACTCTAACAAATCGGTAACAGGATTGTATAACCTATTAATATGTCTTATGGCTTTTCCATAATAACCTATATCAATATTGTATTTAACATCACTTATGGTTTCATCTTCTATTCGATGTAATATCCATTTATCTTCATTTATGTTGTAAGTATAATCAGTATCCTTGATGGTAGGGTATACCGAACCATGCTCTCTTATTTTCATTGGATTACCGTAAATATCATGGTTATAATATACAATTGAATGAAAGGTTAAGCTCTGTTCACGGAATACGGTTTTACTTGAGAAAATCCTTGGATATGATTTTGTTACAAGACTGGCAACATCTGCGCCAGTTCTACCGATTTTAGGCAACTGCACCCATGAATAATACGCCGATTCTAACTCTGTTAACTTAGTTTCATCAATCTCCGAAAAGGAGTTTATCAAGGATAGGTCATCTGTACTTTCATATATCCTTGTGCTAATTAATGCACCAAATTCATAATCATCAATATTATGAAACAAATACTCTTCAAGCCTATTAAGCGATACCACTCTTGTTCTATTATATATATCGCCTTTATCGAATGAATATGTCCATTTATTCGCTATAACATGTGGACCACTAATTGATTTATCTTTAATAACAAAAATCTTCGCATCATTGGTTCTGCCTCCAAAATAATCCACTCTCATTTCAGTAAAGTGATATGTAGTCTTTCCACCTGTAGGATTAGTTACAGTTGATATATTTTCCCCTTCTTGACCTAACACGACTAAAGAATTTGTGTATGTATAATTCCAACTTGTATTATCTGGCAGTATGACACTCTCTAATACATCAGTTCCAGGGTAATAATTGTACGACCAAACATCCCCATTTGCCTGAATGGTATCTAAGAGACTATATGCATCAGAATTATAATTAAAATCGACAACACGATTATCACTACTATTGATCTGCTTTAAATGCAATGCATTGTTTGCGTCTGTAACATATGTATATGTAAGGTAATTACCAGTGTAATCTTCAACTTTTGATGGATAGTAATGAATTAGGTTCTTTAAATTTTCAGCGGATTTAATTAGTGTCGTCTTTACATATCGCCAAGATTCCTGTTGGGCAGTATTTACTATATAGCTCTTATCAAACGTATATCTATCGCCCTTTGGTGATACAACTGAAAAGCCTGCATTCGCCACTCCATCTTTTGAAATACACTGCACTTTCCAGAAATCAGCTGTTATATAATCTGCATCTAAAAACTCAGTTTGCAATGGTTTTAAGAGATCTTTTACACCTTCTCCAGGTATACTAATCGTTAGCCCATAATAAGGTCTAGTCATAGAAACTGGAGTAGGTGTTTTCACTTGCTCAATCGGTATATATACTGCAGCTACTGGATTCGCTGACCTAAATCCATCAAACCTTTCATCACCTTTAGGCACGTACTCGGTTACATCTAAGTAGGGATATCCATAATTTCTATCCACACCAGTTACATACAAACCGCTCCATGCAATATCAAAATCTCTTTTACTAACATACGCGTATGGGTCTCTAAGTGTTACCGTGTTATAAACGACAGTAAACTGCGAAGGCCTAGGATTAGCACAAAAATCTGCTTTTCCTACATTACCACTAATTCTTGGTATATCTAATTCCCAGTTACCAATTGAGTGAGGCACGCCATAATTTGGTCTTGGGTTTTTTTTATATGCTCGACCAACTATAATATCCTGGCCACCATTTCCTGGCACCACAACATCGATATTTTGCAGTGACAAACGACCTGTTCTTAAATCAATGCGTTCACTATCTTCACCATTGACAATATCTGCAGACAATGCTTCACCTAGCTCTGTTGCTGTGTCTATAGCTACTTCTACAGCAGAACAAATTGTTGTCACCAACCATAAACCCACTATTATTGATGCAATTTTTACAACTTTGATCATGTAAGATTCCCCAATTTATAATTATTTTTTATTGCATATTTATGCCTCGATTAACATCGGACTAATATGAGTGATAATAATTAAGTTATTTTAAATAGTTATTTTTTTGGATCTACTAGTCTAGTAGACCAGAGGAGCTTCACCTCTAGCCTCTCACAGAACCGTACGTGAACCTCTCGATTCATACGGCTCTTCATATTCAACACATTTTCATATTCCAGTGCGCAAACAGATAACGTGATTGTTTTCGTAATTTAACTATAAACGACCAGCTATTTCGATAGATTCGTATTAATCGTTTATATTTTTTCCTAGCCCAGTTCATAAGTACCTAGTCTAAAAAATCACACAACACATATATGCCACCTGCTCTGCCAAAATGGCCATAATAATTCAGCCATCCTCTAATCGCTGGATTGAGAGCCTTTGCTACTTCTTTTGGGGTTTTACCACACCAATGAGTTACTTTCCTTTGACGTATTCTAGCTTTGATTCTTTTAAACGCCTGCGGGCTCATTGAATGCACCATTTATTTAAATGCTTCTAACTAATTTTCTTAAACTTAATTTCTTTAAAGTAGTTTGTTATCAGCATCTGTAGGAGGATAACGGAGGCCTACCTCCATCTCATTGTCAGCATGTTTCGAAAAAAAAATATATATAACTCATTTATTTTTCCTTCGAAACTTCATGACACACTAACTAAAACACGCATTAGAAATGGAACTTTTTAAACACAACTAAATTAAGTCGCATGCAGACTAGACCTTGCCTTATCCAGCAAGATGGATGATTTTATATACATTTCCCTGCCCTTACACAACTCAGTCCTGCGCGCCAGCGGCATAACCAGTTTATTTATTTTATAAAACCTGCTTTATACAGGCTTTTATTACGAATACGATGTGCATTAATTTTGTGCTTATGGAATAGAAGATTACCAGTAAAAAGATTTGACTTCAATTTTTTATTCTGTAGGATTTTTCCTATATTTATTATTTAATAACATGCTCTATTTTATTTATACTGCGACAAAGCTTTCTATTTTTTCTCTGCATAATTTCTCTGTTAACTGCTGCAAACACTCAACACGCCCAGCTAACCAGATAAGCTCTTCCTGAGTTATTTCATAATGCTCTGAATAACGAGCATCTACATAGGCATTTTTTAATAACTGAAAACGACTGCGCTGCATTTTATTGTCTTGTGGAAAAACTTCGGCTATTTTTTCATTTTGTAGAATTGCCAGGGTGTTGAATAGCGCAAGATTATGAGTATAAGGTTTATAATTCGTTAAAACTAATAATAAACATGAATAAAAGCGTTCTGTAGCCTGATGTAAATCAAAAGCTGCAAGTTTGTACATATTTTTTGAAAGGTGATACTTATAGGTTTTATAAAAATCTCCAGCACTCTCAAACCATTGTGCAAAATGCTTTTCCGCTATCACTTTAGATTCGGCTGCTGTTACTTTCACCCTGGAGCCGACTTTCGACTTATTGCTTTGCTCGTTGGAGTGTGCCCTGTTAAGGAATATCTCCCTCGGGGAAAGACCGCCGCTTTTTGGCGCTCTGTCCCCTTATTGAGACCACCAATAGCTGAGCGAAGTCGCTCATCACACTGCCCATCTGATCGGAATTACCACATGGGACAGGGCGCTAAAAAGCAGCGGACTGTCCCTGATGGAGATGCGCCTTAACAAAACAATTTAGCATTGAACAAATAAAACGGTTAACTTCTGCTTCTGGCTAAAAGAAATTTTCTATGGGTGTCCGAACAAAACTCTAACATAGCCGTGGGCCGGGTCATTTACCCACTTTCCGGTGGCGTGACTGCCAAATAAAATAATTTTTAATATGCGGCTGTGTTTTTTCTTGCCATTGGCAAAACCGGTGACCTGCTCAACCTCATCGCGCAGTACGGCAACGATATGCTCAAGGTGTTTCTGCCGGGATGCGGGGAGGTGGTCGAGATTTTTATTCATTTGTTGATGGTACTATAAGTGCATTACCCTTTAAATGCTATTATGGAAAATGAGAATAATGCAGTAAATGGACAATATAAATTAGGCCACACGTCCAAGCATGTTTTCATAACGCCTGGTTAATGATTTATCAGGAAACCGCAGATTCTCAAGTGCCTGATTCAAACCCCAAATTGAATTAAATGTATCTATTCTAGTTTTACTAATATCAATATTTGCATTTTCAGATAACCAGACTGCCACTTCTGCAATATGCCAGTAAGATGTTTTACCCGATATAACCGGTGCAGGAAAACCAGCATCTATTGTTGCCATTTCACCACGAACATATTTCCTCATGTTTTGTTTTGAAAATTCAAACTGATATGCTAACTCTGTTACATTGAGTAAGTATGGCTCTGCACGATCTAGCTTTGCATGGGGTATTGCCTTTAAGACCCTTTTATATGCGCCAATTATGGCATCCTGAGG
>Ga0316207_10001569_pt1 | contig 27290 bp, 18 predicted proteins | sample 6weekpyrite_MG_FD_204943 | JGI IMG/M metagenome (GOLD analysis project Ga0316207, IMG submission 204943) | Microbial mat bacterial communities from mineral coupon in-situ incubated in ocean water Damariscotta River, Maine, United States -... | ecosystem: Environmental > Aquatic > Marine >... | reverse complement strand
ACTTGGCAGAAAAGGTAACAATCTGCTATCTAATGAAGAAACTGTAATGAGGCAAGATATTGAGTCTGCCGGATACAAGTGTTTATATGATCCTGCAATATATGTTCAGCATCATGTTCCTGCCGAGCGAGTGAGCAAAAAGTGGCTTATACGTAGGCGCTTTTGGGCGGGTGTATCAAAAGCGGTATATGAGAAACAACAAGACCTTGGCAGATTGACGAGAATCAAAAGGGTAGGTAGGGTGATTCGCCAATTTCTATTGGAACCAAGCTTGCTTTTTCGATTCGCGTTACCAACAAAAAATCCAATTTATTTTACTAAGAAATGTATAGCGGCAAAAAAACTTGGATACATAACAGGATTGCTCGGATTGAAAGGATAGTCTTGTAGCATTATACTAAAAATGGTTGCTATTTATAGTTTTTAAAACTTACTAGTTTAAATATAAATTATTTAGGCTTTACCTTAGTATTATTTAAATGAGAGATTTAAAATTTATGGTTACAGTGACCGAAACTATACCTGAAGACTCAAAGCAAATAAGATATTTTATTATTGGAAGCACCAGATCAGGTACTACTGTAGTTCATCTTGCTGTAGCAGGGCACCCAAATGTTGTAGCTTTAAATGATGAAATGAAAATAGCTCCTTTTTTCACTGAGGGAATAAGCACCTTCACATATGGCAATGATTTGCCAGAGGAAAAACAAAGAGGCTATTTTGCATTATTTGATGCGCTTACCTCTTTAACTCCAAACAAAAATATTAAAGCACGGGGAGTTAAACTTGCGTGCAATAGCCACTATTTAGCGAGTAATTTTCTTAATATTATGCAGAATAATCTTAAAGATTTTAAGATTATTATTATGCAGCGTAGAGACATTGTTGCATTGTATGGGTCTGCTCAACAGGGAAAAAAGTCAGGCGTAATGCATTCTTGGTATAAAGGGGCGTCTTCTAAGAATATTAAAAAGTTGAAAATTAATAAATGGTATTTTATTGCGTACTATGTTCAATTGAAAAAATTATATTGCACACTAGATAAGTTGAAAAATACACATGATGTGCTCGTGGTGAATTACGAGGGATTATTGAATAACCCTGGAGAAGAATATCATGAAATTTTTTCTTTTCTAAATCTTCCTACTGTGGAGCCTACCTGGCTGAATTCAAAAAAAGTATTGCCACCTCCGGCTGAATATATCGTGAATTATGATGAGATGACTCAATTAGTAGATAATTTGGAAAAAGGCGAAGTGTCAGAATTTGTTATATGGTTTTCTAGATTATTAAATCATCTCACTTGGCGCCTTAGTACTCTTATCCCTCAAAAAAAGAAAGATAAATCAAACTTTCTTTAAGATCTAATTTCATTTCTTATTTTCCGGGCAAGCTTACGTGGATTGAATAGAAGCTTTATAAAGGTTCTTATCATTCCTATTTTGAGTTTTGTATTATCCAGTGTTATTCCGGCTTTTTCCAAGCACTCGTGATGGTAGTCCCAGCATTCTTTTTTCTTGAGGTTAAAAATATTTTCTCCACCTTGTAAATAATAATCGCTTTCAGCTTTTTTCAGGCAGTTCTGCAGTTCGTCAGAGCTTAGAAAATTTGCTCCATGTTTTGCTAATAGGACATATCTATCTAGGCTGGAGGCTATACAACGACTTGTAAATGCACTGTTTTGTTCATCGTGGTTTCTCATAAAAACCAAGAATTGATGAACAAAACCAAATTTACAATCTTTAAGAAGATCAAAGAGCACTAATTGGTCACAGTTCATGTAAGGGGCTTCATAAAAGTCGTGGCGAGCCCTAATAAGGTCTGAACGAATGAGTTGTGACGTAGCGTTTCCGAATAAATACTTATTTTCCAATAATAATAAGCGGCATGGCGTGCTTCCAGGAGTTATTGTCTCGGTGTATGGGATCCCAAAACCAAATAACCCAACATTAGACAGTACATAAGAAGTAACTATGCCAACTTCAGGGTCTTGTTCTGCTATTTCAACCATGCGTTCAATGCACTCAGGGTATATCCAATCATCTGTATGCACAATCTTGCAATATTTACTTTCTGCAGATATTAATCGAAGAGAATTATTTTGGTTCTGTATAGCACCAAGAAAATCTTTGTTATTGATAATTTTAACCCGGGAATCTTGATCTTCGTATTCTTTGCAAATGGCAAGAGAGTTATCTTTGCTGCAGTTATTTACAATGATATATTCCCAATTTTCATAAGTTTGAGCTAGTACGCTTTCAATGCATTCTCGTAAATATCGTTCTCCGTTATACATCGGGGTGACAATACTAACTAGTGGTTGTGAATCGGTCATTGGGGTAATTATCCTATGTTGTTAATTTCTAGATTTGATTATCTTAGCGGGAGAGCCAGCAGCTATTGAATTTTCAGGTATATCGCTGGTCACTACAGAGCCTGCGCCAATAATAGAGCCAGTACTAATTTTTACGCCGTCCAGTATAATAACTCCAAATCCTAGCCACACGTCATCTTCTATGGTGATGCCCCCTTTGCTTATGATGGGTTGATCGCCTATGTCTTCTCCTAGCTCAACACCATGATTATAAGAGTATAAAGCGCAGTTAGGTGCAATTTCTACATGGCGGCCTATGCGTATCTCAGATTTATAGGCATTGATTTGGCATCGAGGTTGAATATGAGTGTCATCAGCTATGATTAATCTACCACCAAGGCCAGTTTGAATAATTGTATCTCTATGCAGATGCACACTATCTCCGAGCTTAACATTACCACCATTATTGGCATCAATTGATAAATCTTCAAAGATAAGTACCCGATCATCTATAAATACATGTGAGCCTCGTTTGAAATTGGTGTGTTTAATTTCCGCCTCAGGCGATATATAGCCATTATTATGTATTTTAGAAAGCTGGATACGAGCATAATAGGGAGGTGTTGCCAAGCTTGCAATTTGTGTAGCAATTTTACCTAATGTGCCAGTATTCGAGTAACGCATCCAAATGCGCATCCATTTTCTTCTAATTTTTTTTTCTAATGCCTTTGATTTACGGTGCATGTAGTATCCTGATGTTCAAAGTCTAAGCTAGCAACATTTAACTATAGTAATTTATTTCGGGTGGAAAGCAATTTAGTTGAGTAAAATGCGAATTTGATGTCATTATTATTCATAATTACCCTATTCGCAACCAAACTGTTAAAATCTACATGGTGTACTTGGATAGCTATGTTGTTGAAACATTGAGTAAAATTCCTTGAAACAAAAGGTTGCTGATTGTTCGTTTTTCGTTCAATGGAAATGTTTTCTTACCATATATGAAACGCAATCCTAATGTTTAGTATAAAGTTTGTATGAAAATTGGTATGGCGTGTATTTTTATTATGTTTGTATTCGTGGTTTTCCTCTGAATTCGAGTTATGCTAGCACTAAGTGATATCGTGGTTAATTTTATAGGTAAATGGCAGCTAGTTAACGAAGTATCTACTGTAGAATTTCATTTTGTAGTTGAATATAACAAATGCATAAATTTTTATGATGGTATGATTTTTGATGTTTAGGTGAGCTAACCTAAGAATTTGGCGGAAATGTTTCTGCATATGTAATTTGTTTCATGTTTTGAATATTGATTAACGCTGTGTTGCTTAGTTTAGCTTGCAGTGTAGAATAATTTTTTCAACAATTTAGAGATCAATTGTCTATTTTTATAGGATTTTGGATTCCTAATTATTTTCATAGAAAATTACTGATGTTTGTTTTGATCGTTAACTAACATAATAATATAAGGATAAATTATAGATGAATTTACTTGCTTTGGTATCAATAATAAATCCTGATCCTCTAACGTAGATTGAACCTTCATTATGATGAGAATGTTACTAGTACGAATAATTCTATGATATCTTCAGTTGATTTGTTTGGTGAAGTGATTTATGAAAATTAATTTTATATATAAGCGTATCAAAGCGCATGCTGCTCCTTCGGGTTATGTGCGATTAGCTGAATATATTGATGGTAATATTATTAACACATCTGAGACATTAAATATAGCAGAGCGAATTGTTGCTAGAAGTTTACGATTTCTTGTTGCTCGTTCTGGGCTGATGTGGTACCAGAGAGAGGCTTTGATTTGTGAGTTACGCGCTTCTCTTAGATGGTTCTTTGGTAAAAAACAAGTATTTCATTTTCTCATGGGGGAAAACTCGTTTCGTTATGTCGGTGTATTGAAGCGTATTAGACAAGGGAATGTGATCGTATGCACCTATCATACTCCAAAGAAACGCTTTCATGAGGTAGTAAATTCGCATGGATTTCTGCGTGATATTGATGCAGTAATTGTGGTATCCACCGTGCAGCTAGAATTTCTTTCGAAGTTGGTTGGTCCTAAAAAAGTATTTTATGTCCCTCATGGTGTGGATGTGAAATATTTTCAACCGCTACCTGTTAAGTCTTCTGTTTCTAGCGCATTTCACTGTTTGGCAGTGGGCAGCCATTTGAGAGATTATGCTACGTTAGCTCAATCTGCCCGATTATTAGATCAAGCAACGAATAATATTCGGTTTTCGATTGTTGCACCAGTAGAATTCAAGTCTTATTTTGAAGGGCTTAATAATGTTGATTGGTACAATCGAATTTCAGATGATGAACTCCTAAATTTATACCAGACTTCTGATATTTTTGCACTACCGCTCGTAGATTGTACAGCAAATAATGTCTTATTAGAAGCTATGGCCTGTGGCTTACCAGTAGTTGCGACTGATCTGGTTGGTGTTAGAGACTATGTCAGTGAAGAATGTGCAATTCTCACGGATTTTGGTGACTATCATGCTATGAAAGATGCTATTTTAAGTTTATATGAAAATAAATTAAGATGTGAAGATATGGTAATCGAAGCACGAAAAAAAGCGATGGAATTTAGCTGGGAGGAAGTCGCGATAAAGGTTCGCCAAGTTTATGAAAAAGTGCTTTGATAGTTATGAAGAGTGGACTTTAGTGCATGTCTATTGATTTTAAGGGTAATTGAATTATGAAAGAGAAATTGAATATTGTTCTTTATGTAAGTAATTTTTTGCCAAAAATTGGTGGGCGTGAAATGGTTGTATTTCATCTGGCTAATGAACTTCAAGATTTGGGGCATAAAGTCCGTGTTTTAGGCCCAACAGGTTGGTGGCGATATCGTAAGTCCAAATTTAATTATCCTGTTCACAGGTGGCCTACTTTGCGTGGATATTTTGCAGAGCAAGTTAATTATCTCAATTTATTTTTGGATACTTCTTTATATGGTTGCGATGTTATTCATGCGCACAATACATACCCCACCGGTTATGCAGCTTTACGGCTTAAAGAGATTAAAAATATACCTTTGGTTATCACGCCACATGGTGTAGATATTCATACTATTCCAGAGATAGGTCATGGCTTAAGGCTTGATGATAGTTTGAGGCCAAAAATTGATCGAGCGGCCCAAGGTGCAAATTTAATTACTGCAATAAGCACTAGTGTAGAAAATGCTATATTAGATACTGGTGTATCGGCTAAGAAAATTCGTATGATACCAAATGGTGTTAATATTAGTCGGTTTAACCGCCAGAATACGAAAGACGCTCGAGAGTATTTTGAACTACAAAAAGAAACTAAATTAATTTTAACTGTAGGTAATTACGAACGAAGGCGGGGACATGAAGAGTTGATTATGGCTATGCCTATAATTCTAATGTCAGAGCCAAACGCCCGTCTTGTTATAGTTGGAAAAGATACTGAAATCCTACAGCCATTGATTTCCGAGTTAAATATTAAAGATGAAGTGATACTGGCAGGTCAAATTAAACCGCCGAGTTTTGAAATGGTGGATGGAGATAAGCTTGCAGATATTTATTGTAGTAGTGATATCTATGTTTCGGCTGGCGTGAACGAGGGTGCTGAAGGTCTCTCTTTAGCGTTGTTGGATGGTATGGCTGCAGGTTTGCAGATAGTTGCTACAGATATTTCAGGCAATAGGGATATTATTAAAGATGGTGAATCTGGTTTTCTTGTGCCTCCAGGAGATGTTGATCGGCTTGCAGAAAGTTTAATTAAAGTGCTTAAGGATAAAGAGTTACGTAATAGAATGATTGCAGAAAGTAAAAAAACCATAGAAAAATTTAGTTGGCGTGAAATAGCAAGACAATATATTGATGTATATAGAGAGTGTATTAATATGTAGTTAAATGTAAAGTTGGCTATTTAAGTTAAGCAGAATTGACGCCGAAAATTGATAGGAACCTATGTTTTGCCATGTGACAAAAAGTCTTCAGCTAGTAGATGTTTTTCAGTTAATGTTGACTATTTTATCAATAGATTGATTTTTCTATTTTTTACAACATGTGTTTAGTATGACTTAGATTCGTATAAAATTATATGAGTAGTGCCAGGTTTTGCCCCCGTAGTGGGTTTGATGTTGACATGTAAGTAGTATATTAGCTGCGTACTAAAGCCTTCAAGTTATTTGAGAGTGGGTAAAGTTAGTGATAGAAGATGTGTAATGATGCTTATAGCTGAGTAGAGAAAGTCTAGTTATTGGTAGGCAAGAATTTTTCAAGTACAACGAGACTATTGTAGACTGTAATTATTATGAATATATTTAATGCTAGAGTTCCTAATTTCTTGATTATTGGTGCAGGCAAATCTGGAACTACATCACTAAGTAATTATTTAAATCAACACCCAGAAATTTTTATTAGCACTAAAGCAGAGCCAAATTTTTTTGTCTATGAAGGAAAGGAAGATGCTTCTGGAGTAATTACTTCTTGGGATGATTACCTCTCCACTTATTCTGGTTCAACGCCGAATCAAAAGCTTGGGGAAGCATCACCAATGTATCTGTACAGTCCAGAAGCTCCAGATTGCATTAAAAAACATATTCCCAACGTAAAACTTATTGCAATTTTGCGACATCCAATTGATCGCCTCTATTCACGACACATGCAATTAGTTCGTTTAGGTCAAAATCCTAGTAATGATATTGAAGAGGCTTTTGATAAAAAAAGTATTTGGTGGAAACGTCCTGACTTAATATCAGAAGGATATTATTCCACTTATCTGAAGCGTTACTATGAACGATTTAATGCTGACAATATTAAGATATTTTTATATGAGGATTATGAAAATAATCCTCAGCAAATGTATTCAGAAATTTGTGATTTTATAGATGTGAATTCGAGTTTTTCACCTGATTTCAAGATACGAATGAATCAATCAGGTCAAATAAAGAATCCAATTTTTGATCAAGTGATTGGCGAAAATAGTAAGCTGAAAAATTTTGTTAAATCTAAATTTCCAGCATTATTTAATAAGTTTCGCTCAACACCAATAGCCGTCCGAAAACTTAATCAGCTTCGACGGCTTAATTTAGATAGGCGTGATATTGACTCGCAATTGCGAAATAAATTAACCGAATATATTTACAAAGATGAAATACTTGCGCTGCAAGATTTGATAGGACGTGATCTTTCTACATGGCTTAATAAAGATAATTTATAAGCAGTTTAAATTGATACAATAGATAGTTCTATCATTTATATATTTTGTAAATTGATGTTATATCTGTAAAATATTTGCATCAAACGGACTTGGTAAATGCTATTGTGTAGCTCTGTAAATCTAGTTTTCGTAATAAGGGTGATTGTTTGTTGATGATATAGTATTCCCTCCCATTTAAGGTTTTAAACTAAAAAATTTGTAATGTTTTATGGATTGTTAGTGAGTGGCCATATCGTTTTTTGGATTGGGGAGGATAATTATATGTATATTTTCAAAGTTAATTTTTGCTAATTTGTGTCGATAAAGTCCTAGGTTAACCAATAATTACATCATTAGTAAGTGCTAATTCTGTTGGTTTTTTATGCTGAAGATGTACTGGGGTTTTACACTGCTATGTTTGTAGCTTTCTACTTTAATATGCGTCCCAATTTTCAGATAACTTATTCAGTGATTTGAAGCTTGTATTTTAATTAAGCAGGTGTCATTTGATATATAATGTTTAATCACCAACCGGATTTTTTATTCTTAAATTGTCGTAATAGAGTATTAATTACAAACTGTAATTTTTAGTAGTAATATAAATTGATAACATCAATAATTCAAATGGTTTGTGATTTTCTTTGTTCTGATGAAAGAAGCTTAATTAAGAATTATATGTATTTGTTGTTGTGATTGGCGTGAAATGAATTTTTTATGAAAAATATACTTCCAATTTGCATGTTTATTGTGATTTTTTTCACGGGTTTTGTAACGCAACAACTTAAGATACTACCTGGAATTCTTGTTTGGATGCCTGATCTTTTCGCATTTGGATTAGCGGTATTTGTGATTCCAAGAATCATTGCTAGAAGATCATTTAAAGTGCCGCTAAAATACTTGTTGGCATTTTTTGCTTTTATGTATGTGGTGATATCTGGAATAGTTATAAACGAGATATCCCCAGAAACTGTAATTGCCGGAATTCGAAACTATTTCAAATACACGTTTATTTTTCTATTGCCGTTAGCTTATGATTATTCAGAATCTGATCTAGTAAAACAGTTTAAGGTGTTATTATTGTTAGGTCTTATTCAGGTACCGATGACTTTTTTACAAAGGTTTGTGTTGTATCCAAATTTAAAAACTGGAGATGTGATTTCGGGGACAGTGCTAAAAACAACTAGCCTTACTATTATAATGATTGGGCTTATTATTTTTCTAGTTGCGTTATATCTCAAGAAAGCAATTAATATTAAATCTCTATTAGTGTTAGCGTTTTTGCTGTTTTTACCGACTGCTTTAAATGAAACTAAGTCTACAGTGATCATTTTTCCTGCTGGTTTGATCGGTCTAATATTTATTATGTATAGAGAAATATCTCAGAAGCAGTTAACTATTATAGTTGGGTCAGGTTTTTTGCTTCTTGGAACTTATGTGGCATTTTATGATAGTTTGTATGGTAAGGGTGATGAAGGACCAGGTTTCGTAGAAATGATGACCGCAGAGGAAGGAATGCTTCGAAGTGGTGGATATAATTATGAAGGTTACCAGGTTGACCCTAATGAAGTATTGAATATTGAAGATAAAATCATTGGTCAGTATAAACATCTCCCTACAGAAGTGGAAGATATGGGGCGCTTTGACACAATGTTTATTCCATTTCAAGTTTTTATGGGTGAGAATAAAGATGTTGTGCGATTGTTTTTTGGCTTTGGGATAGGGAATGTGACCAGTAAGCTTGGTAAGGGTGGCACATATGCGCATGTGCAGCGTCTAAGAGGCGGAGGAACTACACTTTCACTTCTGCTTTGGGAGACGGGTTTATTGGGCGTTGTTTCATTTATTTTCTTTCTGATATTGATCGCTTGGGATTCTGCGATTTTAGCCAAAAATGATAGTGGGTTTTGGGGAAAGTTTGCAAGTGGGTGGTTTGGAATTACAGTTATTATAATTATAACGCTGCCATATTTTAATTTGTATTATTACCCGGAAGTGGCATTTTTAGTGATGTTCTACTCAAGTATGTTAGTTCTAAAAAAATCTATTAATTCTCCTCCAGCATTAAAAAATACAGCCGAATTTGGCCACTGATTATTTGGTTTGACAAAGCGTTTTGCTGGCAAGCTTTGTGGTACTCCTTGTTTTAAAAATTAGTTCAATGCAGGCATAGATTATAAGTATCGGTTTTTGATAGAAGTTGACCTGAGTTGTTTTTAATGTGACTTTTCTCTTTATCGGCTTGAGGCATAGTGATTCCTTGTTTAATATAGGGGGTGCGCCTCAAAGATTAATCTCCGTAGTGCTAGGGGTGTGTTGCTCGGTGCTTATAAAAGTATAATTGGCGTAAAAGGGTGACTTTTATTTAAAGGACTCCTAATGTATCTGCTAGTAAAAATTTGATAGTGGATTCTTGTAATAATTAAAAATCAGTCATAGAAAAAATTTTAAAGTCAATATGCAATCTTGATCTAGATTTCACAGTTTGTTTGTGGAGTATTTTATTTATATTCAACATGGCTAATGGCATTTGTGAATCCATTTGCCATTTTATATGTTTGATTTTTTTGTTCAAAAATAAACCTTGATTGTTTGCCCATTTTTTTAAGGTCTAAGTCAAGTATCTCTTTCATCGCATTATATAATGACATATCAGAGCCTGCTTCAGCTATAATACCATTTATTTTATTTTCAACCATATCATATGATGCCCCGACCGCATTGGTAGTGATAATAGGCAACCCCATGCTCATTGCCTCATTAATGACTAACCCCCAAGCTTCATATGTATTACTCCTAAAGCATGATGGCAAGACGAATATATCAGCCCTAGAAAATATATCATTTATATTTTTAGGGTCTACACTTCCAATAAAATCAACATTTACAATTTGTAGATTTCTTGATAGCTCTAGACATGTTTTTTTAAAAGGACCATCGCCTGCAACTAGTAGGGAGACATCACTACGAGTCATTTCCAATTTTGAAAATGCCTTTAATAGAAGGTCAAGACCTTTCCAGTCCAATATTCTACTTAGGTACAAAAATACAAGTTTATTGTTGGTTGGTGATGTTAGATGTCGTTTTCTTTTGGCAATGTCGTCAGTACATTGTAAAGCTAAAAATATTTTTGACTTATCTTTTCCAAGCGATGCGGCATACTGCGAGCTAGCAGTTCCTCCGGCGATTAGTGCATCACAGGACTTGATCATCTTTTTTCCTATAAGAAATCGTATTGTTCTTAATAGCTCTTTCGGTTTTAATTTTTTAGTGGTGGTTTTTTTCCAATCTTCTTCCCATAAAATAAACTTTTTATGGAATAAAAGTGAGTAAAAATAAGTGATTATTGTTCTCATCGATGAGGACCAAGAAGTTATTACTACGTCAGGTTTTTCTTTTATTAAGAGATTAAAAAGAACAAGTGGAGTAATCAATGGGTGTTTGTCTATAAAAATATGTGGGATATCACCAAGTTTAAGGTCACCTGGATATGTGTTTTTAGAATTATTAAAAACATATGTTATATCATGTTGTTGAGCGAGTAGTAGAAATAAGTTTTTTCTATAATGAGCATACCCTGATTGTAGAAAAATGACTTTTTGCATTATATTGCCTATTACATTGTTGATCGCATAAATCAATTAAATATTGATTTTACTGTAGTCTTTAAGCAAAATTCAGTTGGTGTATTATTGAAAAAATAGAATGTGATAAGAGTTTGCATTTATATTTCAAGATTATAAGAGAGCACGTAAAATTAATGTCTCTTTTTTACGTGCTTTCATTGTTTTTATTTGGATGTGAGTGATTTTTTATAGTGTGGTGTCTGGTTTAATACTCACAATAACATTCGAAGGGGGCTGAGGAGCAACAATTGCTTCAGATGCTATAATTTCTATACCAGCGAGTAGAGGGTTATTATCTGGCATCCCTGAGCTACCTGTGTTTAGTTGAATATTTAATTTACCATCAGTGACAATGACAGCCCTTTTTTCGTATAGAACTGCTGTATTGGCGGCACCCGCGATAGCACATATATCATATTCATCTTCTTCTAAAGCTCCTTCAATAATAATATCGAAGCGTCTTTCTCCACCAGTACATGTTCCCTCTTTATTGCCCCAATATTGTTCCGAGAATTTTAATATAACATCTACATTTGTATTCTGTGTAATTGGAATTTCCCATAGCATATTGCCGGTGTTGGCTCGCCAAGTTTGATAGAGTGTATCCTCTGCAGTCCCTGCAATATCTACTATAGTTGGATGAGAGCTTGCCCAGGAAGAATCAACAATTCGATATTGCTCTGATTCATAAGTTTTTGATAAAACCATTTCAGTAGTGCCTCCAATATTCATGTAAAATGGTAATGAAAGTTGGGAGGGAGTTGGGTTAGGGGTGTTCGGTTGGGTTGTTAATAATGGGCTGCTTCCAATCTCCATTGCTCCTATATCGGGTGTAACAGGATCTCTTAAGTTGAAAAAGTAATCATGTTCTATTGCTTTAAGGCTTAAGCTGTTACTTAGCTCATAATGAAGTGGATAATCTGCTGAATTAAGAATTGTTGTAGACATAGGAATGCCAGCATTATCTGCAATACTACCGACTATTGGCATAAAATCAGATGTAGTTGGCATATTAGATGGGCTAAACAATCTAAAATCTTTTGATGTATTTAAGTTTGGATTTCCTATTACGTCACCTGTTCCTCGGCAAGTTGTGTCGGTTGGAGTGGATTCCCAGGAATTGTGGTGCATTATAAGGTTGCCAGAAGGGTCGCCATCACATTCAAGGTCATAGTCCCAAAATATATTGTTTGCAATTTCTATTTTATCTGTAGGATCTATATTCCCATTGTTCCAAATGATAATTGGTTTTAGTACTCCAACGCACGTATTGCCAATAAATTTTCCGCCAACTCTTTTTCCTGCTGCGTAAGGTTCTTCCCAAACACCTGCAGTAAAGCAGTATTTAACCCCTGCGATTAAATTATTTCTTATAATATTTCCAGTTCCATTATCGGGTTTATTGATTGCTTCAATTGTGACATTGAACGCAGGTCCAGGATAACCTAGTCTATCTCGATCAAATTCACCACTGGGATCACCTATAACCATATTGTCTTCTGCGATATTATTTGCACCGTTATCAAAATAAAACCCAACAGAAAATATACCAGCTAATGTATTACCTCTAAAAATATTATTATCCGATGAGCGGCCAAAGGCAGCCATTCCTTCACCATAAGCTTGCGTTACGTAATTTCCTTCAAAAATATTATTCCAGCTATAAACCGCACTATTACAGGAAGGATGTGTTCCTTTATGGGGAGCATCTCTTACAAGTAGTCCACAGAAGCGAGATATATTGTTTCGCATAATATTGTCATGAGAATTACGTTCAAATTGCATAGTACCGCCTGCAGCCTTATCAAAAATATTATCTTCAATCACTGCATGGTGATGTTTTTTTGCTACGACAAGACTAATGCCAGCTGAATTTGTTAAGTTGAGATTTTTTACTGTTACATAATTCGCTCTAACTTCTACTAATGCACCAAAACGTCCACCAGGCACCGCTCCATATGTCTCAAACAAGGCGGGGTAAGTGCCGTTTATTGTAGGCTTGTTAGTTCCAGCAGGAACGCCGGCAACTGGAATGCCCTCTGACATATAATATGAGTCAACAACTGTTCGGTTTTCATGGGTTCCTGATGCAAAAATTTTTAATTGTTGTTTGTCCCATTTATCCCCGGCTCTTAAATATATGTCATCCCCAGATTTAAATGGATATTTGTTTGCTTTAGCAAGAGTCTTCCATGCAGTGGCGTCAGTAGTTCCATCTGCGTTATCATTTCCATCACTTTTGATATAATAATTTTGCGCTAATACATTCGTGCTACCGACGAGTATGATTAAGAATGTGGTAAATTTTAAATATTTCATTGTTGTGACCTGCTAGGTTAAAAAGTAAAGCAAATTTCTTCAAAAATTTGTATAAATTAATATTGTATATATTTTTAATGATCTGTCTGAGATGAATTTCACATTTAACAAAATCGCCGCCAAGTATAATTATTTACTATAATTTAATCCCATAAATTAATTGTGAGGAATATATTCCAATTTATCGGAAGTTCGCATTGAATATTTAGCTATCTATCATTATTGATTTTGAAGAGAGAAAGAAGCTCATTTATTATTAGCACTATTATATAGTATTTGATGGTTGTTAAAAATTCATTTCAATGAAGCACATATTACGCCAACACAAAATACTTCATATATAACAAAGAGTTGGCTTCATAGTGCTTTTATACTGCTAATCTTTAGTGTCATTTAAGTTATTGATTGAAACGTATTTGCAACGTTAGATTCAAATTGCCAGTTAACCTATTGATTATAATCACTAAAATATGTCGTTAAAAGTATACTTGATTTTAAAAAGTGTATGCAATTTACTTGTTAATTAGGCTCTGATAGGATTTCAACAAATAGTAAAACGATAATTACTCACTTTATTAATCAATTAATTTATAGTGATTAAGTTAAACTTTTCGCAGGAAAAATTTCGCTGGTATTGAAGGGTTAGTTTAGAGGAAGCGATATCTTCTTGGGTTTTATAATTACTCATTTAATGTTTCACCATCTGTGCCGAAATGAATGAAACACTTGCCTATGTAGGTTCAACATTCACAGTAGCTCTTTTTCGTGGCAAACTACCATGCTTGAATCATGCATTAGGTGCATATATTGTGTTTAGCCGAGTCATTAAGTGTTTATTATTGCGTAAATAGTTGGTTTAGAATTTGTTCGCTTAAGCATAGCTTTTTTATTGAAATTTAGGATACTTATGAAAATAATGGTAACGGGACTCAGAGGAATCCCGGGGGTACAGGGTGGAGTTGAAACACACGCCGAGCATTTATACCCTTTGTTAGTAGAGCAAGGTTGCACAGTGGAGGTAATAGTTCGCTCGAGTTCAGTTTCTAAGTATTATCCCAGGACCTGGAATGGGGTTCATTTGCGGCGATTGTGGTCACCAAAAACTACAGGAATGGAGAGTTTTTTACATACCTTCCTAGCGGTATTGTATGCGGCATTTTGTAGGCCAGACGTGTTGCATATTCATGCAATAGGACCGGCAATAATGGCTCCGATGGCTCGTCTATTGGGGCTTCGTGTGGTCGTTACACATCATGGACCTGATTACGATCGAGAAAAATGGGGTCGTTTATCTAAAAAGGTTTTATATGCTGGTGAAAAGCTGGGAATGAAATGGGCTAATCAACGAATCGTAATTTCACAAGTTATTAAAAACTTGGTCAAAGAAAAGTATGGTTTAGACTCATGCTTAATACCGAATGGGGTTGCCATTAATAAAATTCTGGATACTCACAAAGTACTTGAAAAGTTTAACCTAGATTCGGCCAAATATGTATTACAAGTTAGTCGGATTGTACCTGAAAAACGTCAACTGGACCTTATACAGGCGTTTGTTAAAGCCGATTTGCCAGGTTGGAAACTGGTTCTGGTTGGTAGGTTATCTCCCGAAGATCGCTATACGCAAAAGTTGATTGACGAAACCCAGGGCAAAGGTAATATCATATTTACAGATTTTCAAAGTGGAACTCCCTTACAAGAATTGCTATCTCATGCTGGCATTTTTGTTTTACCTTCTTCGCACGAAGGTTTGCCGATAGCGTTGCTGGAAGCTTTGAGTTATGGTTTGTGCGTACTAGCAAGCGATATACCAGCTAATCTTGAAATTAATTTGTCTGATGAGCAATATTTTAACCTCGGCAATATCGATCAGCTGGCGCTTAAATTACAGCAATTTGCAGCTGAATCACTAAATCTTAGTGATAGGGGCAAAATTAGAAACTGGGTTGAAGCACGATACAATTGGTTGGAAATTGCTGAAAAAACATTGACAGTATATGAAGCAGCTATGGCAGAATAAATTATTTAGCAAGAATAGTTTATTCGTTTTATAGTGCTATGGAAAACGTGAATACTAATATATATTGACGAATTGAGCGCGAAGTATATATAAAACTTAAAATTTGATGTGATTGTGTTTTAGGATAGTTGTTTGTTTATTAAAGAATACTATCTGACGATTTTTTTGTAAATATGCATAAGCATATCGTAATGCTTCTCTTTGTTAAAGCAATCCTCTAGATATTTTCGGCCATTAATTCCCAGCTGTTTTTTATTCTCATTTGCCAAATTAATTTTTTCTGCCAGGCCATTAACATCTTTGGGTTCGAATAGATATCCTGTTTCTCCATCAATAACCTCTTCTGGTATGCCACCAATATTACTACCAATAACAGCTTTACCATGTGCCATAGCTTCTAATATGATATTTGGTGAGTTTTCATACCACTCAGAGGGTAATACTAAAAAACTACATGAAGAAAGGAGTTTTTGAACATTGTTAAAATCTTGAAAACCCAGAAATTCAACTTGCAGTTTATTATCGACGCAGTACTGTCTTAATTCTTTTTCTAGTGGTCCTTTACCTGCCATTTTTAATTTGAGGTTTGGTGTTCTTTTTAGGGCATTCAATAAGGTAAATAGGCCTTTTTCATGATCTAGTCTTCCTGCGTAAAATATATAATTATCATCCATATCTGATATTGAATAGTTTGAAAAGTCAAAAAACACGGGAAGATAGAAGATTTTATCTTCTTCTATGCCAAAATGTTCAATAAAGATTTGTCTTATGAATTTTGATGGAGCAATGAAATAATCGATATACTTGCGATAGCCGTCGAAAAGTCTGTTCGCCTTGATTTCAGCAAATCCAATAGCGCTAGCAAGCTTATTTTTTTTCACACAACTTTTACGTATGCTGCGAAAGTTAAACTTAGAGTAACAGTCAAAATCTTTACATATCTCTCCTTCGCCGTCTAAGCCTGTAGAATTTGGGCAAAGAAGTGCGTAGTCACTAAGGCGCATAACTGTTGGTATGCCGCTTTCTTTGGCTGCCTTGAAAACTGAATAAGAAAGATGCTTTGTCACTCCAAATCCCTGAAATATATCGGGGCGATATTCTTGACATAGCTTGTCTACTTTGAGATATGCCTCTTTGTTATACAGCATGTTTTTAAGCGCAATAAAATTATGTGTTAACCGTTTGGGATTAATATGACTTAGCTCATAATAAGATGTAAATGATTCTTGAAAATCAGATGGTATATTCCCGGAATAGTTTGTTGAAAAAGGTATTACCTCATGACCGTTTTGCTCAAGCATATCTTTTGCGTTGAAATAATAAGATTCCAGCCCAGCTCTTCTGTAATAATACTTTGAAGCGAAAAGTAGTTTCATTGGTATTACATCTCCTTATAAACATCTTTAAACATTGGCTCCAGTTTTAAAGAAGTTATTTCTTCCCAGGCATAACTCATAACACTTTCACGGCATATGTTCGGAGTTGGTAAATCTGGAACAGAAACATTTTCAAAAAAGGCTCTAATTTCGTTCTCGTTATCTTTAATAAGCCATCCATTTTTTGAAGTAATTATGCGTTGATTTTCAGTTGTTGATGTTCCTAAGACAGGAATACCACTCATGAGATATTCATAAGTTTTTGTGGGGGGTTGATTATTATAGCGATCGGTAATTGGAATGTATGAAATTCCGATATGCGCAAGCGAAAGATAGTCCTCAAGGTTTTCGTACGGTACAAAGCCAATGTAATCCACATCATTGTAGTTCTCTGCAGTGGTTTTAACAGCTTCTTCAAATTCATTCATGCCAAAACCAATGATTGAGAGTTTTGAAGTATAGTTTTTTTTCGCTTTTGCATAACCATGTATCAATATATCAATATCTCTAAAATCAAATGTTCCGATATAAATAAAATTAATATGTTTGCTATCGCGATTTGCAGTTTTAATATTAAGCAAATTACTAGGTGCACCTAAAGGAATGATCTCGAACTTCCTACCTCGAAATATTTTTTCTCCCACTCCTTTAGAAATTGCTGTTCTATAATTATAAAGCAACGTGTCAAATGTAATTAGCATATCTTTTATTCTATTCATTCTTTTGCTAATGGAAACAGTTCGAATATCAATAACTGTTTTATGCTGCAAAAAAGAACCAAGAATGAAACACCCATAAAAATGCTTGACAAATATAATTACTTTTTTGTTCTTAAATTTTAGTTTTAAATATTGTCGAAGCTTAATGGCATAAGCAATACCATCTCTGTGCTTATCATACCCGTTAATAATAGTAATATTATCTTTTGGTTTGAAGCCGTCTCTAATGCCAATGCATATATACTCGACATCAAATATTTCTTTATTGATATTTTTCTCAAACTCGTAAAAATCTGTGTTGTCACCATAATTGTGTCTCCCTACAAAAACAAGAGTTATTTTATTCACAGAACGTTGCCTTAGTTGTTTTGTTTAATGTTAAATAAACAGAATTCATCCATTTTTAGATAGTACTGGAACTATTATCTATAACGGGAAGTTGATGATGATTCTGTAGAAGTAAATCAGAGGTTTTTATTTAAATTCCTTCGCTATTTGAATTGAGCTGAAATTAGTGGTTTTACCCAATATCTATATTAAAGTCATATTTTCAGTACTATATCAGATCTTTAATGCCCAATTGGAAAATATATTAAGGTAATTTTTTATAGTATATATCTTCGTTTACTATATAAAACTGTAATTCCAAGTAATGATAAAAAATTGAATAAACATACTAGAATTTTAGTTTTTATTAAAAATACTGGTTTTGTATATTAGATTGCAATAGTGCCAGGGTTTATTCTTAAATTCACATAAAGAAGAGGCATGTTGTGACATGATTTTTAGTAATTTAAAGTTGGTTAAATTATCTACATAAATCGTCGTGATAATTATAGTTTGTGGGCAGGAAATGGGTGTATTTTAACTATTTTCAGCATAGTTATAAGAATGCCTCTTGGTAGAATTCTATTTTATGATAATGTAAGATTATCAGCGTAACAAAATCAATATGTTAATTTTCTGGAGTTTGATGTCGCCATAAATATTAAAGCTGTCATTTTAACGGAAAATCGAGTTTTACATCAGTAGAGAAGGCCATTAAGAATGTTACACAAAGGCAGCTATGCAACACTTTTGCAAATTATCATACTCTTTAGAGTAGTTTGAGGCGAATAAGCAGATAAAGCATTATGAAAAAAATATGTATTCTGGTTGGATATTATCCAATTAATAGAGGTGGAGCTGAGTATCAAAGTTACTTAATTAGTCAGCAGTTGCGGAAGGACTTTGATTTATTTTATATTTCAATTGGACAAGATAAGGAAACTTGTTTTGTTGAGGATGGTATTAAAATATATACTTTGGTGACACCAAGAATATCAGTTTTAGGGAATGCCCCTTTTTTACTCAAACAAAAAATATTCAATATTTTATCTAGGGAGCAACCTGATTTTATATATCAGAGAGTATTATATTCAGCCACAGGTATTGCCGCTCAGTTTTGTCAAACAAACAAATGCAAATTAATATGGCACATTGCTCATTTACTAGATGTCCAGAAACAAACAATTAGATTCAATAAATCTTTCCCTATTAATCTCATAGAAAGAAAGTACAAAGAATTTGGGATTAAAAATTGTGATTATATAATCGGGCAACTTCAAGAACAAGATGCAGCACTATATCATAACTACGGTAGGAAGTGCGATAAGATAATATACAATTTTCACCCAGAGAAGCCCCGTGCAATTCATAAAGAAGATTTGATTCAAGTTTTATGGGTGGCGAACTATAGAGAATTTAAAAGACCGGAATTATTTATTGATCTTGCTAAAGAGTTTGAAGATTATGACAATCTTAAGTTTGTGATGGTTGGGAGGACGACTCCTAGCATTCAGAAAAAAGCAAAGAATATATATAATCTTGAAGTTGTTGGAGAGATGGAAACTAAAAAAGTTTATGATTTATTTTCAGAATCACATATTCTTGTGAATACAAGTCGACATGAAGGTTTTTCTAATACATTTATTCAGGCATGGTTTCATGAAGTTCCAGTTGTATCTCTAAGTGTGGACCCTGATAATTTGATTAAAGATAAGGGGCTTGGGTTTCATTCAATTACATATGAGCAAATGGTTAAAGATGTTTCTAAGCTTATTAATGATGGGGAGTTGAGAAGTAGTATTGGTTGTAATGCTCGGCAAGTGGCAGAAGAGTGTTTCAGTTTGGATAATGTAAATAAATTGCGTGAACTATTGATATGAGTGGCATTTTATACCAATCATGATTGTTTCCGGATCTGTGATCTCTGTAATGGCTTTAACTTATCAGCGGAACGAGGGAAATATTTAGTACTAAAAAAAGGTAGTAGAGATAGATTGATTGTGCATTTTTAGGAGTGAAAATTTAAACTAACAGCTCAAGTTATTATATTTATTACCTTTTTATGTGTGGAATTATAGTTGATTAAAAAGAGCTTTCTAGTTATTTGAGTTTTTTAATATTTCGCTTAGTTCTGATATAGCTTTTTGTGAATCGAAGATGTTGGTCTTTTTTTTATTAGCCACGGATTTTAAGCAATGAATGTAGTGTGTTTTGCTACGTAAAACTGAGTCAATCATTGCGTAGTTGGATTTAGTAGGTTCAGTAGGTTCAGTAGGTTCAGTAGTTAGGTATATATTTGTTGGATTTTTTTCTACAAATCTAAATAGTAAAGAGTGGAATGCTGAACCTATACAGCCAATGAAGACATTATGAGTGTTGATGAGAACAACCTGTTCTTTTAATGATAAACGTTCAGGATACACTATTTTGCAACCTATATTTTTACAATATTCTTCAGTAGGCTCTTCACCAATATAACTTGACATACTTTTATTTAGCTTTGTTCTTGATAAATAAACTGGCCTTATGTCCTGTTGCAATTTGGCTGTTCCAAGAATATGCCTGGCTATTTTTCTAGTTACATCTAGGTGCTTTGGGTACACCTTGTATCTATTATACATTGAGCATTGAGGAACAATAACTTCTTTGGCCCTGATAGGTTTTTTAATGTGGAGAATATCGCTAGATTTAATATTAAATACTAGCATTACCTTTTTCCAATGTGATAAACCAGGCTTGATAATACTTTTGCCAATTTTTTTTAGTCCAAAGGGGTTTTGGGGTGTTGGTATTTTCCAATTCTCATCTGGGTTATCTAATAAATACCAATATCGTGATACACCTTCTGTTAAGAAGTGGCCATAGTGCTCTCGCATAAACTGCCCCATAAATAGGAGTCGTTCATCTATAGACTTGATATCCGTTGCTATTTCTCTTGGAAGGTATTTTGGTGCATTTGTGATATTTTCAGATTTATTGTTACCCCTTAGGATGCATGACTCTCGTACGATCTCTCGGTTTTCGTCGTAAACTATATCTTGATCGCTGATTATTCCTCTGGGTACAAATATTCCATTATTAATTACATAATGTTTTAAACGTTCCATATTGAGTCACTACACATAATGTTAGAACTTGTCATATTTGAAGATGCCTATTTATTTATAATACTGCAAGTACTTATCATATATAGATTAGGGTACTTGTTTAGAGCTATTGTTAAATAAGCTAATCACATGTATCGATGTTTGCTTTACGATAGTAAATCGTTTTTTGATGATATATTTAAACATGACCCATCTCCGATTTTTCCTTTTCGTCATAAATATTGTTGTAGTGATATTACCCTTTTCAGTTATAAATTGGCAAATTAATTAATACTGTTGTGATTATATATTCTATAATACGTGGAATTAACTACCGAAGTAACTGTGTAAAATTTCATAAAGTTATTGAAATTATATTGATTTAAAATGACGTTAGCTCGCTAAATATTTAATCCACAAATGGTTTTTAATTCTGATCTCTTATTTTTCAAGCCCAATATTGTGTGTGCTGGTTAACTTATTAATAACCCAAAGTTTTCTTGGGCGCTATAATGACGTACAATTTGAATGGAAATTTGCGATTAGCTGTAATGTCACTCTCGCGATATAGTGTTTGCAGAAAAATTCAATGGACTTAATTGCGCTTGAGTATTGTTCAAATACTTATCAAAAGCTCTAAGTGTAGAATTTATTTAAGTTTTTTTGTTGTGTTATTGGGTGTGGTTTTTGTGTTTGCTTTAACATTTTCCTAGAATGTGAGCCAAGTCTAATTTTTATGTGATTTCAGGCAATTTTCCTAATTTTTAAACGCCGATAGATTTTCCAATGCTTAATGTAGTGGAGAATTGATATGTCGGTAACACATTGTAATTATTTTGTTATCTTAATTATGATTTTAATTTTAGGAGGGTGTAAGGGATCAGATAATAGTTCTCTATCTCAAGATGATAATGGTGATGAATCTAGCATGGCTGAGGAGGTGGCTCAGCAAGATCAATCCCAAGAAGTATTTGATTTAGATGATCAAGTTGAAATTGTAATTAGTTTAGATGAGATGTCATTGTCGAATGAATCAAATACAGTTGACTTGATTGTAAATGAGGATTTGGGAAGTGATGAAATTAGTAAAAATGAAGAAGCTGAAATTCAATTAAGCTTTGGTGAAAATGGATCTGGTGAAATTACAAATATAGCTGTTAACAATGTGCCAGATGTCGTTGGAGAAAATATTGTTATTAACGAAGGCCAGCCTATTATTTTGAGTGATTTACTTGCGAATGATTCTGACCTAGATGCTGATAATATAAATATTTTGGATTTTAGTCGTCATAGTGTTCAGGGAGGTTTAATAGAGCTGATTAGTTCTAATGTGCTTAAGTACACACCTGCTGAAAATTTTAACGGATCAGATAGTTTTGCTTATGTAGTTTCTGATGGTCGAGGAGGTGATGTAACAGCAATCGTTAATATCGTTGTTGATGCTATTAATGATATTCCACAAGTAACTGGAGAGGAAATTAGTGTTCCTGAAGATGAGTCAATATTGTTAATGGGTTTGGTAGCAAATGACTTTGATGGTGATGAATTATTTATACATGATTATAGTCAAGGCGATAAAGGTGGCGTTGTTACGTTAATTGGTTCAAACATTATAAAGTATACGCCTCAGGTGAACTTTTATGGTTTGGACTCCTTCACTTATTCTGTATCAGATAGTAAAGGGAATTTAGCAACATCATCTGTTAATGTTCAAGTGCAGGAAGTGAACGACATACCTCAAGTTGTGGATGAGGTGGTAACAATGGCGGAAGACGAGAGTATTTTACTCAGTAGTTTATTGGATAATGATAAAGATGTTGATGCAGATAAGTTGGAAATTAAAACTTTTGAGCAAAGTGAAAATGGTGGATTTGTTGAGAGGATAAATGAAAATGTATTGCGGTATGTGCCAGCTTCGAACTTTTTCGGTACTGACAGTTTTAAATATATAGTATCGGATGGTAGAGGAGGTGAAGTTTCTGGTACGGTATCGATAGTAGTGGCTGGAGTGAATGATGTACCGGTTGCAAAAGTTGATGCATTTGTTGTTAAACAAGGACAAGAGACGGAAGTTGATGTTTTAGCTAATGATTCTGGTGTCAGTGAAGAAGTTAAAGTATCTATCATCTCACATCCTAAAAACGGTAATGTTGAAGTGATTGATGGCCGAAAGGTTATTTATACGCCTAGTGGAGATTATTTTGGTGCAGATAATTTTGTGTATCAAGTGATAGATAAAGATAATGAAACTTCGGTTGCTTCAGCTGTTTTAGATGTAGAATGTTTGGTTAATTGTAGTCGAATTTTTACCATATCTTGGGAACCAAGTGCCAGTGAAAATGTTTTGGCATATAAAGTTTATTATGGTGTTGAAATGAATAATCTTGATCAGGTTGTTGAGCTTGATAATGTGACTAGTTACAATCATTTTGTGGATGCGAAAGGTGAATACTTTTTTGCTGTGTCCTCTGTTAATGATCAAAATATGGAGTCAGAACTTACAGGAACAGTTTCAGGAGTATTTTAGTAAAAATCCAGGGAAGCTCTGATTAAGTCATCTCACTATCTAACTTAGTCAGAGCTTCCTTAGGCTTTTTTTCTGGTAGTTATTTTGGCAGCTAACGCATCATAATTTAAAATGTAATCAGTTGGAGATCCTTTTGATTGTTTTTTTGTGTGTCGTTCTACACTTTTTAATAAACTAGAATCGCAATCTAGAAATTCCACTGCCTTTGCAGCTACGGAATCGATGTCCTCAAATAGATCTTCATAGGAAAGTTGTAAATAGGGGTTACTATCAATGAGTGTGGACAAGCGTGTATCAATCCAATCTTTTGCTCGTAAACGTAAGATGGCCTCGTTTATTGGAATTTTTACTTTGATACCTTCAGGGTATGATTTTCCCCGAAACGATTTTGCTTTACGTGCTATAAATTTTGATTTTAACCAGTCAATTTCATTATGCCGGACAATGTGAATGATATGAATATCATTTTGATTTTGAAACCAGGTGATATGATCTTCAAGTCGATCCCACCATAAGCTCGGAGAAAAGCGAGGGTGCACTATCCATTTATTGTTGGCTCCAAATAGTCGCCGATACCCAAGCCATGTTTTATTGGGATTAAAGACTTTGGTTATATATTTTCGATGACCGGGTAGTAATCTTGAGAAGTCACCATTTAATGCTCGTTGTGCATTGGTTAGCTTTTTCCATCGAGGAGTATTGTATTGAGTCCATTCCCAGCCACAAGCAATATCTGGGTGAAGACCGATTGCTTCCGCGAGAGCGCTGCTCCCGGTTCGTTGTGTTCCAACAATTACAAAATTTTTTATTTTACGCATTTGATTTTAGATATCTATCGCTGGTTTATTGGTAATTTCTGACTGCTGGGGCATGGTTAAAAATCAATCGCTAATTAGGTGTCTGTGTTCCATTTGATCAAAAGGTAGTTGCCTAGCTTTTTTCTAAAGCCCAATAAAACTAATTACTTTACCGTAATATTAAAGGTGAAGAAGTGTAGAGAACTATTTCTATTAAATCAAAAGTATTTTTTGTGGCATGTGACTATATTTTAGTCATATTGCATCCAGTAACCTCCGAGTGTGTCGCAATATTGCATGTGTGCTTTGTTTGTAGTGGCATAGTTAATTTATATAGATTAAGTGATAACGCACATGTAGTGTTCAATAATGAATTTGAAATCCTTTTTATCTACCTGGTTTTAAATTGTAAATTCAAGTGTTCATAATCAAAATTAAGCCGATTAAATGTTTCTATAGTTATATTTCATTTTTAAACAAGTTCCAAATTCTTAATTATTTTAATAAATATTTATTAAAATGTGACCTAGTTCATACATTTTTTCACAGTGATTACTAGTGGTTTGCTGTAAAAGCGTCGATATTTCTCACGATTACATACTACAAATATTTTCTGTGAGGAACTCTGGTGGTTACATTCAAAATTAGATTTTTAGCTGTAGCTATGTTGGCATTGATTCTCGTTGGATGTCAATTACCTGTTGATGGTTCAAGTGCGAACTTTAATACGGAAGTGGCAAATTCTAGGGCTGTAGAGACTAATGGATATCCAATTGAAAATGAATATCAGTTTATTTCAAATGTTGAGCCTTCATTCCTTTTTGATGAAAAAATATACGAAGTTGACGAAGTTGACGAAGTTGACGAAGTTGACGAAGTTGACGAAGTTATTAATATTCTGCCATTTGTATTAGGAGAGTCGTTATCAGTAAATGAAGATTCTTCGATTTTGTTGCCAGATTTGTTAGCGAACGATATAGATGAAAACGGAGATTTATTATCTATCTATGATTTTACCCAAGGTAGTGAAGGTGGGATTATTGAGCGCTTTGACGGTAATGTCTTACGTTATTCTCCAAAGTTAAATTTTAATGGAAATGAGTATTTTTTGTATAGCGTGTCTGATGGGAATGGCGAGCGGGTTGAAGGAAAGGTGAATATTAACGTTGTGCCAATAAATGATTTACCAGTTGCACGAACTGACATTTTTACACTAAAACAATCTCAAGTAGAAATATTGAATATTCTTGAAAATGATGAAGGTGTCGGGGATGGGGTACAGATTTCGATAATTTCTCAAGCTAAGGGGGGGGTTGTTTCTATTTTGAATAATGGTTTTGTATCATATACTCCATACGTTTCTTACTTTGGAGACGATGAATTTATCTATAAAATTACAGATCAAAATGGGGATTTCTCTACAGCTTCAGTGGCACTAAACATAGAATGTGAAAATAAATGTATGAGAACTTTTATGTTAGGATGGGAAGCTAGTCAAAGTATGGATGTTATTGGTTATAACGTTTATATGGGTCGAAGTTCTGATGCGTTCGATACTGTTTTTGAATTAGGAAATGGGGTGGAGTTTGCTTATTTAGCGGATAAAAAAGGTGAGTATTTTTTTGCTGTTTCTGCTGTAAACGTAGAAGGAATGGAGTCAGAGCTTACCCGTACAGTTATTGGTTTATTTCGATAGTGGCACATTACTTGCCACATAACAATTTATTAAAATTGTTTTTCGAGGTATATTTTAACAGTGCGTTTTATTTATATTGTTTTGTTATTTTCTCTAGTTGCGTGTGCAGAAAATGCCGACCCAACTAATAATGCAATAGATGTTGAATCTTCAGTTGAAAACGTTAGTGATCAGATGGCTGGTGTTGGTTCTGATCAATTACAAACGATATCTCCAACAAACTCACAGGAAGTGAATTCAGTAGAATTTCCTGGTTCTGACAATATTGAAGAAACATCAGATCTTTTACAGGCAGCCTCAGAATCAAGTGTCTTGGAGCCTATCTCAAATGGTGTTTCGGGTTTAACCGATATGGAGAGAGTATTACTTCCTTCACAAGGAAAGTCTGAATCGAGATTTTCAGAAGCACGCCCAGATATTGCAGTGGGGATAGTAAACACTGAACAAACATCAGATCTTTCTCAGCAACACTCCGAGCCGAGTATGCCGGAATTGCTTCCTAATGATGTTTCAGGTATTGCAGATATCAAGCAAATCTCAGACCTTGATCGATCAAACCTCGAATTAGAATTGTTAACGGAAAGCCCAATTGAGGTATCGATTCTTACAGAAACTGAGCCAAATCAGCAGCTTAATACATCTCCAGTGGCTATCAATGATTTAATTTCAGTTTTTGAAGATCAAGCTGTGATGCTTAATGGTTTGTTGATTAATGACCAGGACTTGGATGGCGACGAGATAAAAATATCTGGTTTTAATCAAGCCGAATTTGGTATTGTTGAGCTCGTGAGTGAATTAGTTTTGAGGTATACGCCTTCGCGGGATTTTAATGGGATTGACGAATTTAGTTATACCATTTCGGATGGGAATGGTGGTGAGTCTACTGCTCAAGTTATTTTGGATGTGATGAATGTAAATGATAATCCACGTGCTAGAACAGATTTCTTTGTAGTGTCTCAAGCACAGGCAAATACTTTTGATGTTATTGATAATGATGAAGGTCTCGGTGATGACGCAGAGCTTTCTATTCTAAAGTTTCCTGAAAATGGTAAGTTAGAATTGTTAAATGATAATAAACTTGTTTTTACACCAGAAGCCGAGTATTTTGGTTTAGATAGTATTGAATATCAATTACTTGATAGTGATGGCGAAAAATCTATAGCAACTGTCTATTTAAATGTGGAGTGTTTACAAAATTGTACTCGAGTTTTTAATTTGTCCTGGGTACCGAGTGTTAGTGATGGCGTTGCGTCTTATAGAATTTATGTAGGAAAAAACTTTTACAGTTTGGATAGTATATTTGATATA
>Ga0316207_10001568_pt1 | contig 27312 bp, 24 predicted proteins | sample 6weekpyrite_MG_FD_204943 | JGI IMG/M metagenome (GOLD analysis project Ga0316207, IMG submission 204943) | Microbial mat bacterial communities from mineral coupon in-situ incubated in ocean water Damariscotta River, Maine, United States -... | ecosystem: Environmental > Aquatic > Marine >... | reverse complement strand
CGACGTTGATGGTACTCGTATTTCAGGGCTTTTTGATTTCAGAGGGACAGAGCTAAAAAAAATATCATCAGCTTCATTGGGTGATGTTGTTGCCATTCCACGCTTGGAGGGAGTGAAAACAGGTGATTTGCTTGGAGGCTACGGCACAGACATTCTTGAGAGAGGTCAGTCAGTGTATGCCAAGGCTGTTGAAGTGCACGACCGCAAAGATGAAGAAAAATTATCTGATGCACTTACGAAATTGATGGAAGAGGACCCCAGCTACAGCGTTGTACACTGCCCGGATACTGGCCAGTTTCAATTGTGGGGGCAAGGCGAAATTCATTTGCGTGCTGCCCATATTCGTTTGCGCGATAAGTACGGTGTGAATGTTGATTTCGTTGACGTTCAAGTGCCGTACAAGGAAACTATTCGCGCAGGAAAAGTCCAACATACTCGCTTCAAAAAGCAATCCGGGGGTCATGGCCAATTTGGTGATGTGGTAATTGGTGTAGAGCCTCAACCAGCCGGGGCTGGGTTTGAGTTTAACGATAAAGTAACGGGAGGCGCTATTCCCAAACAATATATCGGTAGTGTTGAAGCCGGTGTACGGGAATATCTGCAACAAGGGCCTTTGGGCTTTCCCGTAGTTGATGTGCGTGTAACGTTGCAAGACGGCAAGCATCACGCTGTGGATAGCTCTGACATGGCTTTTAAAACTGCAGGGCGTAAGGCCATGGCAGAAGCATTGCCAGACTGTGAGCCTGTTCTACTAGAGCCTATTGAAGAAGTGCAAGTGATGGCACCTAGTGCATATATCGCTAAGATTAACGGAATTATATCGTCGCGGCGTGGCCAGATTTTAGGATATGACGCCCGTCGCGGTTGGCCAGGATGGGATCAGGTAGAGGCTAAAATGCCCACATCAGAAATGAAAGATTTAATTGTTGAAATTAGATCAGCCACGCAGGGTACGGGGACTTTTTCGCATAAGTTTGATCATCTGACTGAATTGGCGGGTCGGCACAAAGCCGAAGTCCTAAAGCACAAAGATATAACACGTCGTTAGCTTCTAAGGCTTGCTTGAACAAATATTAAGGGGATTTGAAAAAAGTCTGTAAGCTTTCTCACTTTCGTTAGACTGAAGATGCACCACGACCTTTTTAGGTTAGTCATGCATGGGAGGACCATAGGTGAGATTATTTACCCGAGTAACGACAGCAAGCCTTATGGCATTGGCAACAGCACTTAGTGCCAATGCACAAGAAGAGGCAAATACAGAAACTATTGAGTTATCCCCTTGTTTTATTAGTGGCCTGCAGGAACGTATTTCCTGTGCGACAGTTGATGTGCCGCTAGATTATGACACACCACAAGGGCGTAAAATTTCAGTTCATGTCGCGGTTATTCCTGCAACGTCATCTGATCCTGCAGATGATCCTTTGCTTATATTTGCTGGTGGTCCGGGACAAGCGGCTGGCGAATATGGGGGGCTTGTCAATCAAGCATTTTATGAGGTTAAGAAAGATCGCGATATTGTGCTGATTGATCAAAGAGGCACAGGAAAGTCTAATGCATTGGACTGTAGTTCAAGTGGCCTTGAAGATGTGCTTCTAAAACCCATAGAATTGGCAGCGCGGTGTCGGACAGAGCATGATATAGATGTGCGCCACTTCACGCTTGAAAATATCATTCGGGATACAGACGATATTCGTGCTGGCCTAGGGTACGAGCAAGTGAACTTGTGGGGTGGTTCATATGGCACCAAGTCAGTGTCATTATATCTGAAACGATATCCTGAGCATGTACGGAGTATTATTGTGGATGGTGTGTTGCCGCCAGATACTTCTTTGTTTGCTTCAGCGCCAGCCAGTGCCGAGCGAGCCTTAAATAAATTGGTGGAGGACTGTAAGGCGCAGCCTTCGTGTAATGCGGCATTCCCAGACTTTAAGGCGCAGGTTTTAGGCTTGATGGAGAAAGCTGAAAAGGGCGAGTTGGCGTTTAAAGGGATTGACCCAATTTCAGGCGAGTATGTTGAATTTGATCTTGAGCTTGCCATTGCCGTAGAAAGCATTCGCATGGTGATGTACGGCGCTGACGGAACAACAATATTACCGTATGTTGTAGATCAAGCGCATAAAGGTAATCTTGCGCCACTTTTAGCCCCCTTAATGAACGGTCAGGCGCTTCCAACAGGCATGTATTTGGGCTCAACTTTGTCACTTTTGTGCGGCGAGGATGTTGCCAGTATTAATGCTGCCGATGCCGCCGCGGCTGGAAAGGGTAGTTTTGCCCGCGACAGCTATTATCAGATTTGGAAGAATTACTGCGAGGGCTGGGATTATATGCGCCCAACCACGGCTGATTTTTTTGCACCAGCAGAAAGTAATGTTCCAGCACTTATTTTATCGGGTGATCTGGACCCTGTGACACCGCCGCCTCTTGGGGAGCACTGGCTAAAAGGCTTTCCAAACGGTCGCCATATTATTGTGGCGGGTACAGGGCATAACACCAGCAATGTTGGCTGTATGCCTGAATTGATGGCGGAATTTATCGAGGGCCTTGATCCCGCTGCGCTAGACACCAGTTGTTTTGACACTTTATCGCGGTTGCCATTGATTGTTGGCGCTAATGGTAACGTTGAGTAGGGGGCGATAATCATGATTATTGTAAAAGATTTGGCGAAAGCCTACGGCGAAGTACAAGCGGTAAAAAGCGTTAGCTTTCACGCAGATGATGCCAGTATTACCACTCTTTTAGGGGCGAATGGTTCAGGGAAAACTACAACCCTGCGAGCAATTTCTGGATTGCTGAAAACGGATAAGGGCTCTGTCACTGTTGATGGCCTCACCGTGGCGGATAACCCCATGAAAGCGCAGCGCCGGCTAGGTGTGTTTCCTGATAGTTTTGGGCTTTATACTCGGCTTACTACCCGTGAACATCTTGAGTATTTTGCCGAGTTGCATGGCCTTACGGGGCAAGCACTTGCTACTGCAATAGATGAAGTGACTGAAACTCTAAATATGGCAGACATTATGGAACGCCGCACAGAAGGCTTTAGCCAGGGTCAACGTATGAAAGTAGCGCTAGCACGCGCCATTCTTCATAAGCCAAGTAACATAGTGCTTGATGAGCCGACGCGCGGCTTGGATGTGATGAACATCCGATTACTACGTACAATCCTGCTAGACCTGAAGGCGGCGGGACACTGTGTTTTATTGTCCAGCCATGTGATGGCTGAAGTTGAGGCGCTGTCAGACCATGTAGTGATGATGGCGGACGGCGTTGTGTGCGCAGAAGGATCGCCAATAGAGCTTATCGAGAAGGCAAAACAGCCTAACCTTGAAGAGGCTTTTGTGGTTCTAACTGAGCAATCTAGTAAGCGTGAAAGGGATGCAGCATGAACCGTCAGGCCTTTGTTGTTTATAAAAAAGAATTAAAAGACATGCTGCGAGATCGGCGCATGTTGGTAGCAGCCTTTTCTTTTGCTTTGTTAGGCCCGGTTTTTATGGGCGTAATCTTTATGCTAAGTCGGGACAGCGACGCAGAAGAGCAGATGGCACGGTTAGCTATCGCTAATATGGAACAGGCCCCTGGACTGGTGGCCTATTTAGAAAAGAAAGATGTTTTTGTGTCGCCCTATAGCGGTGATAAGATGCCGGATGCTTTGCCTGATGGTACTGACGGCTTGTTAATGTTGCCGGATGATTACAGCGAGCTTCTAAAAAGCGGGCAGGTTGTTTTTGGAAAGCTGTTTGTTGATGAAGGTTCAAAAACAGGCATAAGCAAGGGCCGTGAACTTCAGGGTGCTGTTGATAGTTATGGCAGCTATATTGGAGGTGTTCGTTTAATCACTCGAGGTGTGCCACCAGCAATTGTTAGTCCAATAATAATTGAGCGCTTTGATTTAGCTGAAGAAGGCTTTGTTGCACAAACGATGAGTGGCATGTTTTTGATGCTTATTATTATGGCACCGTTTATCGGCGGCTTATCTGTAGCTGTTGATACACTCGCTGGCGAGCGTGAACGACATAGTATGCAGCCCTTGTTGGCGCAGCCGGTTTCGCCCTTAAATGTGATTTTGGGTAAATTAGCGATGGTGTCGACATTTAGTATTGTGGGTACTTTGCTAGCTTTGACGACCTTTTTGTTTGCTGTTTCACTTATCCCTGCAGGGACGCTTCCAATTGCACTGCACCTTAATATTTCAACTGTGCCATTGATCGTGCTGCAGCTTATCCCTTTTGCAATTCTGATTGCCGCGACGCAGCTATTTATCAGCATTCAAGTGAAAAGCTTTAAGGAGGGTCAAAGTTATATTTCAATGTTTATGATGCTGCCAATGTTTGTGGCGTATCTTAAAATATTTGGTGCGTCGAAATTACATGGGATGGCATTTTTCTTGCCTATTTTATCTGAGATGGAAAGCTTGAGTAGTTTGATATTTAACGGCGAAGCAGATGTACCTCATCTGCTGGCTTCCCTTTTAGTTGCTGTTGTGGGGGTGTTTGCTTTAACTACATTTACAGCAAGAAAGCTGGAAAGCGAAGTGATGCTCGATGCAGCGTAATAATCCTTAAATAGGGATGTCAAACGGTGGATTTCGAAGCTGTTCTTCAGGAAAACGGTGCAATGCTTAGCCGGATTGTCTCCTCGTATGAGGCTGATCCGGCTTTGCAACAAGAACTAATGCAGGATGTCTCATTGGCATTATGGCTGGCTTTGCCTAAATTCAAGGGTACTGGTAGCCTAAAAGGTTTTATTGCCAAGGTAGCGCAGAACCGCTGTATCACTCATGTTGGTAAGGCTGTACGGCAACCTAAACAAACAATCCTTGATGAAAATCTTGTGGCTGACAAAGCTGGCCTTGAGGATAGTATTCACCGGGATCAACAACGCGTACAGCTTTTAAAGGCTGTACGGGCGCTCCCTCTTTCCCTTAGGCAAGTTACAACGCTGGCTCTTGAGGGCTTTTCCCACAAGGAAATTGGCGAGGCTCTCGATATTAGTGAAAACAACGCGATGGTACGGTTTAGCCGTGCGAAAACAGCCCTGAAAGAAACACTAAAACAAGGAATTTCCCATGGTTGATGAAACCAGCAAAAATGGCAACGGCATGCCTGAATGGGATGACTTGCAAAATATGTGGCAGGATACGCCAGCCGTAGATATGGCAAAGATGGCACGTAGCGCTAGATTTGTTTGGTGGCGTATGCGCGTTAATTTCGCGGTGGAAATTATAATGTCAATTTTCGGTGTAGGTGTCTTTTCTATGCGTATTGACTTTGTTTCAGTGCCTGCATCCATGTTGGGAATTCTGGGTGCCTTATATTGTTGCCTGACATTTTGGGCAGCCATCCATATTCGCCGGGGTGCGTGGGATAACCCTGATAAAGATGTGTTGTCGTTGGTTAGGCTTCAGATTAGGCGGGCAAAATCTACCTTGCTTTATATCAAGCTGAATAGCTGGTTAGGCTTTGCTGGTATATTATTGTTACCATTAGTGTATTGGGTTCTATACGAAAGGTTTGGTACGTTTGACCATGACAAGGTTCGGACGGTAAATTGGGTGTTTGGAGGGCTGGTTCTTTTTGTAATAGCTTTCCCCCTCATTCTGCGTCCATTTACCAAAAGGAAGAAGCGAGAAATCTCTAAGCTGGAAGAAATTGAAGTTCAGTTAGAAAACAGCTAACGCCTGCCACCTCTGATGATCTTGCGTATAAAGGCTCTCGCAGGATGGAGGTAAGCAGCAACACTTTGGGCCATTGGCAGAGGGTCGCCGCAAAGATGGGCCGCGAGATATTCGGCAGCATAGGGGGCTTGCTGAAATCCTTTTGAACCAAAACCAGAGAGCAAGTAGAGGCCGTCTTGGTACGGCATTGGGCCAAGGCCTGTGGTTTTCCTGTCTTTCGATAGAAGGGAAAACTGTTCGGCAGCGGCCTCCCAGTTAGGAACAGGACCAATGACAGGCATATAATCTCCTGTTGCCGCCCGAACACCTGTCCATGAAGTTAATATGGCCGCTTCCGGTAGCCCTATCGCAAAATCCTTTTGAAGCTTTTCCAGTATTTCTTTGGTAGCGGATAGGCTTGGTGAGGGGATGTCAGGGGACCCCTCTGCATAATCGCTGAACGTGGAGCCAAGTGTTTGCATGCCATTGAGGGAGGCTGTGACATAGCCATTTGCAGATAAATTTTGATTAGGGATGTTGGTTTGGCATTCTACTATCTGCTCGATCTGGCCAGCCCTTGCCGTGAAACCAATATGGTGAGCATTATGTAGTAGTTTCTGTGTCTCTGCACCCGCAGAAATTACAAGGTTGGCAGTTTCAATAGTGTTGTTTTGGCCGATCAATGCCCAGCCTACAGATGTTTTTTCAATTGCTGTAATTGTGTCGTAATTGATGTTGTGTGGACTATAGATAGCATCGAGTGCTGCTGAGCTATCTAGGCTTCCTGCACGTGGATAGAAGAGGCCATTCTCAGTATCTCTAATCCAGTCTTCACTCCAATTCAGCAATGTTTTAATTCGGGTAAAGCGGCTTTTCTCCTCTTTGGTGGATGCAAATAACTCTACACCGCGAGCAGAAGACCATGCATCAGCATAATCAGGGAGCCAGCATGCATGACTAAAGCCTGATGTGACGAAATCAGAAGTAGGTTGTAAGCCTGCTTGAAATCCGGGAGCGAGAATAGCGGCAGGAACTGTGCTTGCTGATGATTTTTCGCCAGCTATGAGGGTGGAGGCCACTCCGCGCCTTTTTAAGGCGGCAGCAAGGGAGCGCCCAGCAATTCCAGCGCCAATAATAGTGGTGGGGCCGCCTTGTCCTTTGCCAAGTGCTGCCCATTCGGGTTTGTTCTTGGGCTGGTAGGGGATATGGTCTTTGGCCATAATACCAACCAAACGTTCACGCTTGCGGCCATATCCTTTTGTTTTACTAACCTCAAAGCCGCGTTCTGCCAGAGCCCGCTTTACAAAACCTGCTGCAGTAAATGTGGCGAAGCGTGTACCTGGCTTGGAAAGCCGAGCGATTTCGTCAAAAAGAGCGTCTGACCACATCGCAGGGTTTTTGGCTGGGGCAAAACCATCCAGAAACCATGCGTCTACTTCTGCAACAAGCTCACTGAAACAAGATGTTGCTTCTCCAAATAATAACAAAAGTTGGATTTTGCCATTTTCAAAATAACGAGGGTGAAATCCCGGCGAGGGTGGTGGCCAAGCAGCCCGTAATTGATTGGAAAAATAACTTAACTCAGGAAAAGCTTGGTGGGCTTTTTCAAGCGATTTTTGAGAGATAGGGAACCCTTCGACGGAAATATAAGTAAGCCGCCCGTTGGCCCCGCTTTCCATCCACTTTCTGTAAGTGGCTAAGAAATTTAATCCTGTACCAAAGCCGGTTTCAGCGATAGTAAAGTGGGCTTTGTTTTTCCAGCATTCAGGTGCGTTTGTACCTTCCAGAAACACAAAATCGCTTTCTTCCAGGCCATTTTCCAAAGAATAATAGACATCATCAAATTCGGGAGCAATTGGTACACCGTCCCGCCAATGAATATCAGAACTACTCAGTTTTTTAATCACGCTTTTCCTTATGGTTTTGTTGGGCGGTTCTAATCTATATGTTGGCTTTTGTCTGCTTTGAATTACTATCATCACCTAATGCCGTGATAGGGGATTAAGCCCTGAGAGTGGAATATAAGCGCAGAGAATGGAACAACAGTATGTATTATGAACTTGATGGCGTGAAGCCTGAACTCCTTGATCCTTCAGTTTGGGTCGCTCCTTCTGCGGCAGTGATTGGTAAAGTGCGTTTGGCGGCACGCTCCAGTGTTTGGTTTAATGTGACTGCGCGCGGAGATAACGACCCTATTACTATCGGTGAAGATACTAATGTTCAGGACAATAGCGTTTTGCATACAGATATAGGTGCACCGCTTACCCTTGGTAAAGGCGTGACAGTAGGGCACAAAGTGATGTTGCATGGATGTAGTGTGGGCGATAACACATTGATCGGCATGGGCAGCACCATATTAAACCATGCAAAAATTGGCGCAAATTCTATTGTAGGTGCCAATAGCCTGATAACCGAAGGTAAGGAATTCCCTGACGGTGTATTGATTGTAGGTTCACCAGCCAGGGTGGTGCGTGAGTTGAAACCAGAGCAACTAGAACTTATTAAAATGTCGGCAAAAATATATGTAGATAACGCTGCTCGATTTAACCAAGGCTTAAAACAAGTCATTTTAGACTAGGAATTCAACAGTAATCGGGGTAATTGCTCTCTACTAACGAAGATAATTTCGTTTTTTGGACCATGTTAGGCCTACACGTGACAGAAGTTGATGACTTAAAAAATATCGGCCAAGAGGCGCGAAAGGAAATTGCGCGGAAGGTTGGAAAAATTCTGGCCAAACAGAATGGCGGATCGGATGTTAAAGCTGCGCATGAACTTGCTGCTGTGCTGGTAGAGGATGTTTCGATTTCTGTACGAGAAGCGTTATCCGTTGAGTTAAGGTCTTGTAGCTTTTTACCTAAAGAAATTTTGATGAAGCTTGCAATGGATATTGAGCAGGTTTCAATGCCATTTCTTATTGCATCGCAAGCAATGGACGATGCCTTTCTTGAAGAAATTATTGATAATTGCAGCGATAAGGCACAAGAAGCAGTCGCTTCCCGAAATGGCCTGTCTGAAGCTGTTGGCTTTGCTATTAGCGACAAAGGATGCCAAGACGCTGTTGAAGTGCTTGTAAGCAATGGGACGGCAGAGGTCTCTATGCGAAGCTGTGACCGTGTTGTTGATCGTTTTCCACAAGAACGTAGCTTGATGGAGAAGTTGGCGGAACGCGCTGATTTGCCTGTGGAAGTAGTGGAGCGGATAATTTTTAAAGTGTCCAAACGGTACGGCGAATATATGACCGAGAAGTTTGGTCTCTCTACGGATTATGCCTCTTATCTTGTGTCATTGGCGAACCGTCAGGTTTTTTCCCGTACTCTTGAAATGGCACCGCACAGTGAGGTGGAGAATTATCTCAAGCAGCTCCATGAGATTAAAGGGCTTAGTAGCGACATATTGTTAAATTACTTACAGAACGGTAATTATAGGCTTTTTACAGCCTCTCTAGCCGTTCTTCTTAAAAAGCCTTATAGGGCGATTGAAGTAAGTTTGGCGCAGCGTGACAAGAAAATCGTCGCGCGCTTGCTTGAGGCAGCAGGCTTTGCGCGCTCAGTGGTAGGTGTTTTGTTAATTGCTTATGAACGTTTGTTGCGTACTCAATAAATCACTCTCTTTCTTTCATTCTATTTTCAGTTGACGCGGCCTTTGGTCTGCTATGCCGTATGTTCGCCATAAGTTTCTTTGATGTGTATCAGTTTGGGACATGTTCAGCTATGGAACATTTAGGGTGTACGAAAAAGTGTTTCATTTAGGTTCGCTTATCTCTAAGTCCTTGTAAATATTGGCCTTAAAAAACTGGCACGACCTCTGCAAACATATTGGCAAGCCTAATAGATTCTTGCCTGAGGTCTGCAAGGCTTTTGTATATTGCGCATATGCTGTCTTGCCTGATCGGCATATGTTAAGACTATTTGGCGGATAGGGTTCCCTATCCGCCATTTTTTTGCTTTAAAGCTAAATCCCTCGTTTTGAGTAAGGTGAAAGAGCAATGTATGGCTGATGGGCTGATTTATGATAACCGGTTTTGGAAGCCAATTCTTAAGGGCGTTTCCTGGGCTTTCCTCAAGCTTTGGGGGTGGAAGGTTGTAGGAGATGTCCCGCAACAGAAGAAGCTTGTGATTATTGGGGCACCTCATACTAGTAATTGGGATTTTCCGGTTTTTCTGTCGATGGCAGGATATTTAGGTTTGAGAGTGAATTATCTTGGAAAGCATTCCCTTTTTGAGGGGGCTTTTGGTTGGTTCTTTTCATATTTGGGAGGAATTCCTGTAGTTCGGGAAGGCCCCGAGGCAAAAGACATTGTCTCACAAGTGGTTGAACAGTTTGACCGGCGAGATCAAATTTGGTTGGGAATTGCACCGGAGGGCACTCGTAAAAAAGTTGAAAAATGGAAAACTGGTTTTTACCGGATTGCGCGTGGGGCTAAAAGGCCTATTGCGACGGTGTATCTTGACCAGAAGACCAAAACTGTTGGGTTTGGTCCGGTTTTTGAGCTTACAGGGGATATGGACAAGGATATTGCTAAGCTCATGGTGTTCTACGCCGATAAAAAGGGCATTAAGAACGAGAATTTTTAAAGCTTTTATTAGCTGATCACTTGTACTTTCGGAGGCTGGGAAGCACTTAATCAAAGAGTACGTTTGGGTTCATAATGTTGTGCGGGTCTAACGCCTTTTTGATGCTGCGCATTGCTGTGAGTTCTACTGCTGGCTTTGTGCGTGCTAATTCGGCTTTTTTTAACGAACCAATTCCATGTTCGGCAGAAATCGAACCGCTAAATTTTACTGTCTGATCATGCACCAATTGGTTCATGGTTTCCCAGTTGGCTAAAAAATCATTTTTGTCCTGATCTTTTGGCTGCATAACATTAAAATGTAGATTGCCATCGCCGACATGCCCAAAAGGTGTCACTCGGCAATGAGGGAATGCTTCTTCAAGTTTTGCAGTTGTTTCTTCGATAAAGCTTGGAATAGACGAAACAGGCACAGAAATATCATGTTTGATGCTGCCGCCTTCGTGTTTTTGGGCTTCAGACATGCTTTCACGTAGACGCCAAAAGTCTTGCCGCTGGGCTTCATTCGTAGCGATGGCACCATCAATAATTTTCCCCCCTTCTAATGTATTGCTGAGCCAGCTCTCTAATGATTTTTCCAGTGCAGGGTCCATCGCACTCGAAGCTATTTCCATCAACACATACCAAGGTGCCTTTGTAGACAGTGGATTACGTGTATCAGGGATGTGGCTAAGAACAAACTCCAGCCCTGTGTGGGGAACAATTTCAAACACGGAAACCCGTTCACCGCTTATTGTTCGCGCATCTGACAGTAATTCAACAGCATCAGCGGGGCTGTTCACAGCCAGCCAAAGAGTATGGGTTTGCACCTCGGCAGGATACAGTTTGAAAGTTGCTTTGGTAACTAGGCCTAATGTGCCTTCCGCGCCTATGAGAAGTTGGTCGAGCGCATAACCGGTATTATCTTTTCTAAGCGAAGAAAGTCCTTCATAAACCTCTCCTGAGGGCAATATTGCCTCCAGACCCAGTACCAAAGACCGTGTAGAACCATAGCGCATGACATGGACGCCGCCAGCATTGGTGGAAATGATGCCGCCAACAGTGCAGCTTCCTTCTGACGCAAGAGATAGAGGGAATAACAGGCCGTGTTCTGCCGCTGCTTTTTGCAACTCAGTAACCGTACAGCCAGCCTCTGCTGTGATTGAGAGGTTAGTGGTGTCTACCTGCAAAATGCGGTTCATGCGTTTGCTACTGATAAGTATTTCTGTGTATCTGCTGAGGCCGGGTAAGCTGCCGCCAACCAAGCCGGTATTGCCGCCTTGTGGTACAATTGGTAACTTGTTTTTAGCGCAATAAGTGACGGCCTGCGCCGCTTCCTGAGTGCAGGAAGGGGCAAGCATCAAGTCTGTTTCACCGAAAAACTTTCCTCGCCACTCTTCAAGATGCGGTACAAGTAATGCGGGGTCTGTAACCGTTGCTTTGTCACCCAGAAGGGCCTTAAGGGCGGCTATGTGTTGCTCTGCTATCATTAGCTGTTTCTCGGTGCTGCTGCGCGGTTCAGGCGGTCATTAATTGCAATGCCAATGCCTTGATTGGGGATGGGAGCCACGGCAATGCTAGTGCAGTGCATTTGATCCGCAGCTCTTAATGTCGCAAATAAGCTACGGGCTGCTTCTTTTAAGTCACCACTTTTGCTAAGCGTAAAATCGCCTTCAACACTTCCAAACCCTATTAAAACTTCACCTGATTTTTTGTCGGTAGCATTCAGGCGTACTTTGGCTTCTGGGGCATAGTGGCTTTTTAGTTGGCCCGGTGCGGTAATGGTCTCATCTTTTCGGTCATAAACTGGAAGGTTTGCTATTTCGCTAATTTCATCAGCAGTAATTGTGCCTGGCCTAAGCAGGGTAATTTTATCATTTTGAATGCCGATGATCGTGCTTTCAATGCCAACGTCTGTAGTGCCGCCATCCAGAATAAGAGAAACCTTGCCATCAAGACCGTTAGCAACATCTGTAGCGGAAGTTGGGGATAGCTTGCCCGATGGATTGGCGCTGGGCGCAGCAATGGGCTTATTCAGTTTTGTTATCACTGAACGAGCAGCATTATGGGCCGGGCACCGCACTGCGAGGGTGCTTAGGCCTGCACTCACGATGTCAGGTATTACGCAATTTGGTTGCTTTGGTAAGACAAAGGTGAGAGGGCCGGGCCAGAAGGCTTTCATTAGTTTTTCTGCAATATTTATAACAACCACATAGCGCTGAGCCATGGCAATGTCAGCCACATGACAGATAAGGGGATTATTGGCTGGACGCCCTTTCGCTTCAAAGATATGCTGCACTGCAACATGATTGAGCGCGTCGGCTGCTAGCCCGTACACTGTTTCTGTTGGTACGGCGACTAAATTGCCAGCAATTAATTGCTCGACAACACGGGTAATCGCTCCATCTTCATGGGCAGATATGACTTGGGTTTTTATTAAAGCCATGCATTAATCTCAACCGAGGGACCAAAACCTGCAACCATATAAAAATACAGGTTGCTCTTATAAGCTGATAGGCTAGCAGTTTCTTGCTGGCAATGCCTTTAATTCGGAAAGTTTTGTTATGAGCGAGTACCGCGCGCCAATTGAAGAAATTAGTTTTGCCCTTGAAACGATGGGCCAGATGAAAGAATGGACCAATGTGCCAGGCTTTGAAGAAGCTGGTGAAGACCTTGTTGCAGCAGTTCTGGAAGAGGCCGGAAAGCTGGCAGGTGAAGTAATTGCACCTACAAACCGCGTTGGTGATGAAGTTGGGGCCAAATGGAATGACGGTGCAGTAACTTTACCTGAAGCATTCAGGCCGATGCATGAGGCCTTTGTTGAAGGCGGATGGCCAACGCTTTCCGCAGACCCTACTCTTGGTGGGCAAGGGCTTCCAAATACACTTTCTATTGCGGTTACCGAGATGGTAACATCGGCTAATATGGCATACAGTTTATTGCCTCTCTTATCGGCGGGCGCAATTGAAGCCATCGCTGCGCATGGATCTGAAGAACAACATAAAAAATATCTTGAAAAAATGGTCACAGGCGAATGGTCAGGCGCGATGAACCTTACGGAGCCGGGGGCAGGCTCTGATGTTGGTGCTCTGCGTGCCAAGGCCGAAAAACAACCTGACGGCACATATCTAATTTCTGGCCAGAAGATTTTCATCACCTGGGGCGAGCATGATCTCAGCGATAATATTATTCATTTGGTATTGGCACGTCTGCCGGACGCCCCAGCGGGCACTAAGGGGATTTCCATGTTCCTTGTGCCAAAGTTTTTGGTTGAAGAGGATGGCAGCCTTGGTGCGCGTAATGACCTGCGCTGTGTAAGTATAGAACATAAGCTTGGCATACACGCTAGCCCAACTTGCGTGATGTCCTTTGGTGATGAAGGCAAATGTGTTGGTTATATAGTCGGCGAAGAAAACCGCGGTATGCGCAACATGTTTACAATGATGAACCATGCGCGTGTTGGTGTGGGCCTTGAAGGAGTTTCTATCGCAGAACGCGCGTATCAGCAGGCTGTTTCTTACGCTTCTGAAAGGATTCAATCCGCAGCAATTGGAGCCCGTACGCGAGAGAGCGTGCCAATCATTAATCACCCAGATGTACGCCGTATGCTGTTAACTATGCGGTCTACTACGGAAGCGGCACGAGCCATTATTTACCGCAATGTTTGGGCGCTGGACCGGGCACATAAAGCGGTGGATGCTAATGAACGCAGAGCCGCACAAGGTGAAGCTGATCTGCTAACGCCAATCTCTAAGGCTTATGCTACAGATATCGGTGTGGAAGCTGCGTCTCTTGGAGTTCAAATCCACGGAGGCATGGGATTTATTGAAGAAACAGGTGCTGCACAACATTACCGGGATAGCCGGATTGCCCCCATATACGAGGGTACAAATGGTATTCAGGCACTTGATTTGGTTGGGCGTAAATTGAATGCTGATGGCGGCGCGCATTGGAAAGCGCTGATTGAAGAGATGCAAACCTTTACCACAGGTATGGACCGCGCAATGGCCGGATCAAAACCTACACTTCAGGCGGGAATTGATGCTTTGTCTGCGGCGGCAGATACACTCTTTGCAAATGGTTTCGAGCGCATCGTTGATACCGCAGCGGCTGCAACGCCCTATTTACGGCTATTCGGGACCGTTTTGGGTGGATATTTGCTTGCAAAGCAAGCGGTGGAGGCCGAGCGCCGTTTGGCCGCGGATGAAGGTAATCCGGCTTTCTTGCGAGCCAAGATAACAACAGCTTGTTTTTATATTGAGCAGCTTTTACCGCAGGCTACGGCACTCTTAACGCCCATTACAGCGGGTGCAGGCCGTTTGATGGAAATGGATAACGACGATTTTTCCCGCGCCTAAAGGGCAAAGGCCACTGAAAGTGTATTTATGAGTAACCAAGAAAACGTGGAACAAGTTGTTCCAGAAAACACCGTTGCAGACCATCGCTCAGCGCCATTTTTGCGTGGGGATGAAAACCTTGAGTACCCTTTTGAGGAAACACCAAAGGGCGATAAAGTTGTTAAAGTTGCTGACGGCATTTTGTGGGCGCGTATTCCGCTGCCTTGGTCTTTGGACCATATCAATGTTTATCTGCTCGATGAAGGTGATAGCTGGACTCTGATTGATACAGGATCGCAAGGGGAACGGGGCCGGGAGGCCTGGGCTACACTTGAAAAGTCGGTCTTGAACGGGAAGCCTATCAAGCATGTTGTTGCAACGCATATGCACCCTGATCATTTGGGTTTGGCGGGGTGGATTGCAAAGCGTTATGGGGCAAGTTTCTCTATCACCCAAGGCGAGTATTTGCTGGCCCAGCATTTATGGATGGGGGGGAGTAAAGACTTTCCCGAGGAAGAATTGGATTTCCTATTTAAAGCCGGTGTGGCGCGCTCGTTCGAAGAGAAGATCAGGTCAGCGGGCTTTGGTAACTTCCGCAAAGGCGTACATGAGCTACCCTACAGCTATAATCGTATGGAAGACGGTAGTATCCTTCAACTGGGAGGCCGTCAGTGGCGCGTTGTAATTGGGCGAGGGCATTCGCCTGAGCACGCTTGCTTACAATGCCTTGATGAACCGCTGTTCATTTCCGGTGACCAAATCTTGCCTCGGATTACATCGAATGTATCCGTTTATGCGCGTGAGCCTATGGCAAACCCTTTGGCACACTGGCTTGCCAGCTTGGACAGGATGCGTGGCATAGATAGTGACCCGGTTGTTTTGCCTTCACATGGGCAGGTTTTTAGGGGGATTGCTAATAGGTTGGATAGCCTGATTGAAAGCCATGACCGAAAACTTAGAAAGTTGCACGAATGGTGTAGCGAGGCCCGTACACCTGTTGAAACTTTTCCAGCAATGTTTCGGCGTAAGATTACAGGATTTGACTTTTTCATGGCACTAGGAGAAGCGATTGCACATTTGCATCTCCTTGAAAGTATTGGGTTTTTGGAGCGCTCCTTTGACGGCGAAGTTTACCGGTTTGTTGCTATTGGAAATCTCAATGGCGTTGATATGGTTGATGCTGCTCGGGCTCTGCCTGGGATTGCCATGCGGCCACTTTCTGATTTGGTGCTTTAGGCTGTAAAGGCTGCCGAATATGCTTTACTGCAACTGCTACTGAGGCCTATATAGGCAACAAGTAAACTGATATTAGGCAGGGAAGAAAAATGAGTGATGTGGGCGCTGGTAATCAGGATATTTCCGCACTTAGCTTTGAAGAGGCAATGGCTGCGTTAGAGCAGGTAGTTGCGCAGTTGGAATCCGGGAATGCCCCGCTTGAACATTCAATTGATCTTTACACTCGTGGTACACAGTTGAAGGCGCATTGTGAAGCCAAGCTCAAAGATGCGCAGGCCAAAATCGAGAAAATTACACTTGATGAAAATGGCCAAGCTGCGGGCACTCAGCCCTTTGATGTGGAATAATAGCCATTATGGTTGAAAATCAGGCCTTATTGGATGCAATGGCGGCAACGTCTACCGCTGTTGAACGTGTTATTGATGGCACCCTTAATGTGCCTGATACTCCTGAAGGCAGGGTGTTTGAGGCGATGCGTTATTCAATATACGCAGGTGGTAAGCGTATGCGCCCCTTGTTGGTATTGGCGAGTGCAGAGCTTTTTGGTGTGGAACGCGAGCATGCACTACGGGTGGCAGCCGCGCTTGAGTGTGTTCATGTGTATTCATTGATACATGATGATCTTCCTGCCATGGATGACGATGACATGCGAAGAGGGAAACCTTCGCTTCATAAAGCCTTTGATGAAGCCACTGCGATTTTGGCCGGGGATGGCCTTTTAACACTGGCTTTTGAAATATTAGCTGATGAAGCAACACACCCTGATCCCTATGTGCGTACTGAATTAGTTTCCTCCTTGGCGAAAGCATCTGGTGGTCATGGTATGGTTGGCGGACAGATGATTGATTTATCTGCGGCAGATCATGAACTCGATCAGCAAGAAATATTTAGATTGCAGAAGATGAAAACTGGCGCTCTGATATGTTTTGCAGCAGAGGCTGGAGCCATCATGGTGCACGCAAGTAAAGCTGCACGGTCTTCATTGCAAGGCTACGCCAGAGACCTCGGCCTGGCCTTTCAAATTGCAGATGACTTATTAGATGTGGAAGGCGATGCCGCAGAAGTTGGTAAAGCCGTTGGCAAAGATGCTGCTGCGGGCAAGGCAACGATAGTTGGCATCCTTGGTATTGAGCGTGCACGACAGCAGGCTCAAATACTGGCAGATCAAGCTATTGATCATTTGTCAGATTTCGACGATAAAGCGTCACTTTTGCGCGCTGTTGCGCATTTTGCTATAAATCGTCGCAGTTAAAAGGCCACTGAGAAGAAGCTGCTAGAATATGAAGCGAAATTATTAAGCTTCGCCTTGAAGGAACTAAAGTGAGCGTACGCCCTGAAACTCCATTGTTAGACAAAGCATCAACCCCTGATGAATTGCGGAAATTACCGCGCGAGCAATTACGGCAAGTCGCTGATGAACTGCGCGCTGAGGTTATTAGTGCGGCGTCTGTTTCAGGTGGGCATTTTGGTGCGGGGCTTGGTGTTGTTGAGCTAACAGTTGCGCTGCATTATGTTTTTAACACTCCAGATGATCGCCTGATATGGGATGTTGGCCATCAGGCTTATCCTCATAAAATATTAACAGGCAGACGGGAGCGCATTCGCTCAATCCGTCAGGGCCGTGGCTTGGCTCCCTTCACTAAACGCGGTGAAAGCGACTATGACCCCTTTGGGGCTGGGCACTCGTCCACTTCCATTAGTGCTGCACTTGGAATGGCTGTAGCCAATAAGCTGGAAGACAAACCGGGTAGGGCCATTGCTGTAATCGGCGACGGTGCAATGAGTGGCGGTATGGCATATGAAGCCATGAATAATGCTAAACAAGCCGGAAATAAGCTAATTGTGATACTGAACGACAATGATATGTCGATTGCCCCTGCTGTTGGTGGCTTAAGTGCATATTTGGCCAAGATTATTAGCTCTGAGACATTCCTGAGCTTGCGCGGGTTTGGTAAAAAAATTATTGAGCTATTACCGCGGCCTTTAGCTGATCGTGCCCGCCTTTGGGAAGAAAGCGCCCGTGGGCTCGCGCTTGGCGGTGGTACGCTGTTTGATGAGCTTGGCTTTTATTATGTCGGGCCAATTGATGGCCACCGGATGGACCATTTGCTCCCAGTGCTTGAGAATGTACGGGATGCGGTTGATGGCCCTATCTTGGTGCATGTGGTGACAGAAAAGGGCAAAGGGCATCCTTTTGTTGAGCCTAATGCAGAAAAATATCACGCTGTGCCACAATTTGATTTGCTGACTAAAGAGCGTAAAAAATCAACACCCAAAGCGCCAACCTTTACCAATGTTTTTGCTGATGCGCTTATCCAGCTTGCTGGTGACGATGAAAAAATTGTGGCTATCACAGCCGCGATGCCATCAGGCACAGGAATTGATAAATTTGAAAAAGCTTTCCCTGATCGTAGTTTTGATGTGGGTATTGCTGAGCAACACGCGGTTACCTTTGCTGCCGGAATGGCAACAGAAGGGTACAAACCTTTTGTAACAATCTATTCCACATTCCTTCAGCGCGCGTATGATCAGATCGTTCATGATGTAGCAGTGCAGAACCTACCTGTGCGTTTTGCCATTGACCGTGCAGGGCTTGTGGGGGCTGATGGCCCAACACATGCAGGTAGTTTTGATGTTACTTATCTGGCAAGTCTACCAAATTTTGTTGTGATGGCGGCGGCTGATGAAGCTGAATTGATGCATATGATTGCAACGGCGGCCTCCATTAACGACCAGCCATCGGCAGTACGTTACCCTCGCGGTGAAGGCACGGGCGTTGCACTACCTGCCAAAGGCGAAATTTTGGAAATTGGTAAAGGTCGCATTGTTAAACAGGGATCATCGGTTGCGATTGTATCATTGGGCGCACGCTTGGGTGAAGCCTTAAAGGCGGCGGAAGATCTTGAAAGCCGCGGGTTATCAACTACGGTAGCGGATGCACGCTTCGCCAAGCCTGTTGATGAGCATATGCTGCGTGATTTGGCTGCCTCTCATGATTTGTTGATTACGATTGAGGAAGGTTCAATAGGTGGCTTTGGTGCCCATGTAATGGATTTCCTTGCTGAAGAAGGTATTTCTGATGGGACACTGAAAGTACGCTCCTTAAAATTACCTGATACCTTCATCGACCACGGTAAACCCGAAGAAATGTATGAAGAAGCTGGCTTGAACGCATCAGGTATTGTGGCCGCTATTCTCAAAGCATTGGGCCGCAATGATGTTGGCCAGTCGAGCGCTGCTTCCAATCAATAATATCCAGAGGGATTTATGGCCGCGAAAATACGGGCAGACGTAGCACTTGTTGACCGCGGGCTGGTGGAATCGCGCGCCAAAGCACAGGCTTTAATTATGGCTGGGGTGGTTTTTTCAGGCGAAACAAAAATTACCAAAGCTGGCCAGCAAATTAAAGAAGAGCAACCTCTTGAAGTGCGGGGCAAAGACCATAATTGGGTTAGCCGCGGTGGCCTAAAACTGGAAAAAGGCCTAAAAGAATTCGGGGTAGACCCCACCGATTATACTGCCATCGATGTGGGCGCTTCTACGGGTGGTTTCACAGATGTTTTACTGCAAAACGGAGCTGCCCATGTATTTGCAGTTGATGTTGGCCGAGGGCAACTGGCATGGAAGCTGAGGAATGACCCGCGGGTAACGGTGCTGGAAAAAACAAACGCTCGATATCTAACCAATGAAGAAATTACTAAACCTGCAGACATTGTTGTATGCGATGCCAGCTTCATTTCACTGCGCACTGTTTTGCCCGCTGCTATGGCGCTTGCAAAACCCGGCGGTAAACTTATTGCCCTGATCAAGCCACAGTTTGAAGTAGGCAAAGACAATGTGGGGAAGGGCGGCGTTGTGCGTGACCCGGAATTACATAAAGCAGTGTGTGAAGATACTAAAGACTGGTTGGATGCATTACCTGAATGGCAAACATGTGGGCTGACTGAAAGCCCGATTAAAGGGCCTGAGGGGAATGTAGAGTTCCTGATTTACGGTGAAAAACATAGTGACTGATACCTTTGAAGTTAAAATTACAGCCCTTGGTGCACAGGGGGATGGTATCGGTGAGCATTCAGGGCTTTCTGTTTTCATACCAGCTACTGCGCCCGGTGACATGGTGCGGGTACGTGTAAAAGAAAAACGTCGCAACGGCATTTATGCTGAACTTGATGAAGTGCTGGAACCATCAGTAAACCGAATTAAACCAGCCTGTAAGCATTTTGAAAAATGCGGTGGTTGCCAGCTACAGTTTTTGGCTGATGACCCGTACCGGGCGTGGCTGAAAGAGCGTGCACAAATGGCATTGGCGCATCACGGATTTGATGCGAACATTGTGTCAGACCCAATTGTCAGCCTAGCAAAAAGCCGCCGCCGAGTTGCCTTGAAGGCACTACAAATGCCGGGGCGACTTATTTTAGGGTTTAATGAACGACAAAGCCATAAGCTGGTTGATATCACGGAATGTCATATTACGTGTTCTGAAATCACAGATATCCTGCCTGCACTACGCAAAGTGTTGCAAGCTCTATTGAAGAAGCGCATGGGGGCAGATGTGCATCTGACCCTCACAGCAACAGGCATTGATATGGTGGTGGATGCCGCGATGGAGCTTGGCTTAGCTGCACGCGAGTTGTTGGTTGAATTTGCCAATGCCCATGATATTGCAGCAATTCATTGGAGGGATCAGGGCTTTCTAGACCCTGTGATTATCCGCCGTGAACCAATGATGAACCTTTCTGGTGTTCGCGTGCCGTTGGCTCCCGCAGCTTTTATTCAGGCCACGGATGAGGGTGAAGCCGAGCTTGTTAAGGAAGTTTTAGAGGCCTGTAATGGATATGGCCGTGTGGCTGATTTGTTCTGCGGGATGGGAACTTTTACTTTCCCCTTGGCTGCAAGCCATCAGGTTCTAGCGGTTGAAGGTGCAAAGAAACCACTGGAAGCACTGCAAATGGCTGCTAATCAGGCGGTAGGACTGAAGCAAATTATTGCCAAACACCGCGACTTGTACCGCCGCCCGCTAACTGCCAAGGAGCTTACGGGGTTTGAAGCCGTTGTTTTTGATCCTCCGCGCGCCGGGGCCAAAGAGCAAGTCGAAGAACTAGCCAATTCAGATGTGAAGCGTATTGTTGGGGTTTCATGCAACCCTAACACCTTTAGCCGTGATGCCCGCATTTTGGCGGATGGTGGCTATGCGTTGGAAAAAGTGGTGCCAGTTGACCAGTTCCTGTGGTCACCGCACCTTGAGCTTGTTGGTGTGTTCACGCGCCCGTAAATATATATTGCCAACGGTTAATGAAGTGTAGCCAAGAAGTCTTGAACTGTTACAACTGTTTCCGCAGGGGCTTCTTCCATGGGGATATGCCCCATATTTTTGAAAACCTCTAATTGGCTTCCCTTGATGCGGTGATGCATTTCATGCCCAACCTCAACCGGGATCAATTTATCGTCTTCCCCCCAAATTATGAGAGTAGGCTTTTCAATGCTATCGATAGCAAGAGATTGCTTGCTCTCACGGTACCAGGCAAAGCGCTTACTTGTGGCACGGCGGTTGCCCGGGTGGCGGGCTAGTTCCCAGTAAAGGTCAATGATTTTATCATCAGCAATATCTTGGTTGGTAAGGCTTTTTTTCAGGCCTTCAGCCACAATGCTACGGGGTGTAATGTTCGTGAAAATCCAGTCTGTGTACCAGCGGCCAGCAAGCTGGAAAGCCAGAGGAAAGTCTACTTTGTGCGCGGCAGATGCTGGTACATCTATGCCGGCGGCATCTACTAGGACTAGAGCTTCAAGTTGTTCCGGGTAGGTGAGAGCATATTGAAGCGTAATGCCGCCGCCCATGCTGTTGCCTCCAAGCGTGAAACGCTCAAAAGCTATGGCATCAGTGAATTCTTTCAAGAAATTCACCATGCCTGTGTAGGTGTAATCATCGGCTGGTGTCGCCCCCGTTAGGCCGTGACCGGGTAAATCAACGGTGACAATGAAATAGTTATCTTCAAGTGCTTCAATCCAGCCCTCCCAAGTGTGAAGGCTTGCATTGGAGCCATGTAATAGTAGCACTTTTGGCCCTGCGTCATTGCCTTGTATTCGATAGTGAGCCCGTGCCCCGGATGGGAGGTCGATAAAGTCTGAAGCTCCGGTGGCATATTTTTCTGCGAGTGTGTCGTGGGGAATATCACTGGCCCAACCAACATAAACCAAGCCTGCGAGTGCAGCGATAAACAGCACGCCGATAATCTTCAATGTCTTGATCACTATTCTTCCCCCGCGTTCAATTTTATTGCCACTTATAGGACAAGGCTGACTTGAGCAAAGTCTATAAAACAGCAAAATTCAAGGTTTTTGATCTGTATCAAGCATTCCAAGCCAAATTAGAGTATTATAATCAGCACGTATGGGGTGAGAGGTACTACCTAAATGGTGGTTATATACCCCTTTTCTACGTGAGAGTGTTTTGAGTTTAATCCATTTAATGGGGGAAACTTATGTTTGGAAATCCATCACTAGTGACACGGATTGCAGTGGGTAAGCTGGCAGGCTTTTTGTTTGGCCTTGTTGGTTTCTTTATGCTGCCATCATTCATGCCTGAAGCATCTATGATGTTCAGGATTGCAATATTGCTTTGGTATACATCAGTTGGCGCCATTATCGGTGTGTTTGGCGTGTTTTCATATCACCCAATTCTTCACTTGCCGATGCCTTGGTGGTTCCGCTCAGTAATTGTTGGCGGCTGGATGAACTTTCTACTGACTCTGTTTATTTATGACACCGTCGCGCCTGTGATGGCTGCGGCCTTTGGCGAAGGCTCAATGTTCAATACCCCTTATTTTCTGGTGCTTGAAGGCGCTATTATTGGGTTGGTGATTGGCTTCTTGGCCACCCATTTTGGCGGTGAAGGCAAAGAAACAGCAGGTAAATGACGTTAGTATCGGATGATATAAGTATGAGGTACATATGATTGCTGGTTGGCCGGTTATTTTAGGCGGTGTAGGGCTATTTCTTGCTGGCATGATTATCTTAACAGAAGGGCTTCGTTCGCTGGCGGGCGGATCCCTTCGAGGTCTTCTGTCAAAATATACCAAAAGTCCGGCTTCAGGTGCCCTTGCCGGGGCATTTACAACGGCCCTTATACAGTCCTCCAGTGCCACTATTGTTACGGCGGTTGGCTTTGTCGGTGCTGGAATGCTCACTTTTTCACAGTCTTTAGGTATTATTTTCGGTGCGAATATCGGCACAACCCTTACCGGTTGGTTAGTTGCGTTGCTGGGCTTTAAAATAAAACTTGGCTTGTTGGCTCTGCCATTAGTTTTATTAGGCGTTATATTTAAAATATATGGTCGCGGTGTATCAAAGCACATCGGCTGGGCACTGGTTGGCTTTAGCCTTTTGTTCATTGGAATTGCGACAATGCAAGAGGGGGCCGCTGTATTCGAGGGCATGATCATGCCTTCAATGTTTCCACCAGATACCTTGTTTGGCCGTTTGCAACTAGTGTTGATAGGCATGGCCGTTACACTTGTTACGCAGTCCTCCAGTGCAGGTGTTGCTACAGCGATGGTGGCGCTTGCAAGTGGGGCTGTCTCATTTCCACAAGCCGCAGCGATGGTGATAGGCATGGATGTCGGCACCACTTTCACCGCGGCGCTTGCCACGATTGGTGGTTCTACGCCTATGAGGCGCACAGGCTATGCCCATGTTATTTATAATATACTGACAGGTGTGATGGCGTTTTTTCTGCTCGGGCCGGCGACGACTATTTTGAACACTATAGGTATAACCAGCTCGGTTGAGGGAAGTGCCCAAATTGGGCTCGCGCTGTTCCATACATTTTTCAATATAGTTGGCGTTGTGCTGATTTTGCCGTTTACGATGCCATTCGCACGGTTAGTTCGGCGGTTGGTTCCTGAAGAAAAGCCGCATTTAGCAGGCTTGCTTGATAAACACCTGTTGAAAGAGCCTGCTGCTGCTGCAGACGCAGCTATTTTTACTGTATGTAAAATACGTGACCAGCAATTTCAGTGCTTGGAAGAAGCTTTGTCACATAAACATATGCCGGACCAAATTCAGGATAAGCTGGACGATATCGACAGGGCGATAACTGCAACACGTCTTTACGTGCAAGAAATTAGGGCAGAAGTCGGCAGCGTTGAGCACCATCGGCTTATAGAGGCGATGCATGCGCTGGATCATCTGCGAAGATTGCATCGGCGCTGTATGAAAGACGGTCTTGGTGCTGTTATTGCCAAAGATTGGCGGCTTCAGCGTTTGTCAGGTGTTTTGCGGCGGAGCCTGCAATGGTTGGCAAGTGCGCAGGAAAAGGGGCGCGCAGACCAAGCTTATGCAGCTAAACTATTTACCTTAATGCAGAGGCAAAACAGTGGGTACAGAAAGCGAGTGATGAGAGAAGCTTCAATCCAGCCATCGAGTGATGAAGCATTGCTACGCAGGCTTGATGGTATGCGGTGGTTAATGCGAGTTACCTACCATTTGTGGAGGATCAGGGCCCACACGCAGTAAACTAGACTTTTAGCTTAAGAGTGAGGCTAACCACACTGGGCGCGGTGGAGCATCATATGGTCGGCAAGCACGATCGCCATCATAGCCTCGGCAATTGGGACGGCGCGAATGCCGACACAGGGATCATGGCGGCCTTTGGTCGCGACATCAATTGCTTCGCCTTCACGGCTAATGCTTTTGCGAGGCGTTAGGATGCTGCTAGTGGGCTTCACTGAAAAACGCGCCACAATTTGCTGGCCAGTTGAAATGCCGCCCAGAATGCCACCGGCATTATTGGAAAGAAATTCAGGCTTGCCATTAGGGCCGGGGCGCATTTCATCTGCGTTTTCTTCGCCCGTGAACGTAGCAGCTTCCATGCCTGCGCCAATCTCAACACCTTTAGCGGCATTGATGCTCATAAGGGCTGCGGCGAGATCAGCATCCAGCTTGCCGTAAATTGGGGCACCCCAACCGGCGGGAACACCGTCAGCGACCACTTCAATTACTGCGCCGATCGAACTACCCGATTTACGGATAGCGTCTAGCTCGTCTGCCCATGCTTCTGCAGTTTCTGGATCAGGGCAGAAAAAGGGGTTTTTGCGCACTTGGTCCCAGTCGAGCCGGTTGCGATCAATCTTATGGCTACCCATTTGCACCATGCCTGCACGAATTTTGATGCCGTCACCGATAATTTTGCGGGCAACTGCACCCGCGGCAACACGTGCGGCTGTTTCACGGGCGCTTGACCTGCCGCCGCCGCGGTAATCACGAATGCCATATTTGCTGTGGTAAGTGTAATCAGCGTGCCCGGGGCGGTATGTTTCAGCGATGTTTCCATAATCTTTAGAACGTTGATCAACATTCTCGATCATTAGCTGAATTGGGGTGCCTGTGGTTTTACCTTCGAATACACCGGATAGAATTTTCACTGCATCGGGTTCCCGGCGCTGGGTGGTGTATTTGGATTGTCCGGGCTTGCGCTCGTCAAGATAGGTTTGGATATCAGCTTCGCAGAGGTCAAGTAGCGGGGGCACACCGTCTACAGTGCAGCCAAGGGCAGGGCCATGGCTTTCGCCCCAAGTTGTGAAGCGGAATAGTCTTCCAAACGTATTTATCGACATCCGTTAATCCAAACTGAGTTCAGGTTTAATCCACCGAATTGATGAATGTTTTCATGTGATCGTCATTTGTAATCATACAAGTAGTATTGAAACCGGCGTCTACATAGTGGGTTTCGCCAGTAACACCGCTTGAGAGATCTGAGAGCAGATACAAGCCTGCACCGGATACATCATCCATTGTAATGTTACGGCGAAGCGGTGCGTTTGCCTCGTTATACTTAAGGAGCATGCGGAAATCACCCACGCCTGAGGCAGCCAGTGTTTTCATTGGGCCAGCAGAGATTGTGTTTACGCGGATACCTTTAGGACCAAGGTCCTTGGCCATATAGCGCGTGCTAGCTTCAAGGGCCGCCTTGGCAACACCCATCACATTATAATGCGGGATTGCTTTCTGTGACCCATAATAAGAAAGCGTGACCATGCTGCCGCCGTCGGTCATCATTTTTTCTGCGCGCTGTCCAACAGCGACAAAGCTGTAAGCAGAAATATTCATAGTCATGAGGAAGTTATCGAGGGATGTGTCGATGTAGCGACCACGAAGTTCGCTTTTGTCTGAATACCCAATAGCGTGAACGAAAAAGTCGATGCTATCCCATTTGTCTTTCAGCTTGTCGAACATGGCATCAATGGAGGCACCATCGGATACATCACACTCTTCAACGAAATCCATTCCGATTGAGGCCGCAAGCGGTTCTACACGTTTTTTAAGAGCATCACCTTGATAGGTGAAGGCAATTTCAGCGCCTTGTTCAGCACAAGCCTTTGCTATGCCCCATGCCATGGAACGATCATTAGCCACGCCCATGATCAATCCGCGCTTACCTGCCATCAATTTTGTCATGTTTTGCCCCGTTTTCTTTTGATTTGGCCTGCCTTCGTTTGATTTAGGCCTTCAATTTGCGCGCATCCTACACAATGCGCTGTGTGCGTCAATCAGGGATGCTGATATTGCCATTATTCGATTTATCTTGCTCGGTTAGCTCTTCTTTTGCATCACTTTCAAGCTTCGTCTCTGCTGACTGATTAGAGGCAAAAGTATAAGCGGCATTAAGTTCTGCTCCTAACACAAAGCCTAAGCTTACCATAAAGCAAAAAAGCTGCATGATCACCACACCTGCGAGCGAACCATATGTAACATCGTAATTATCAACATATTTGAGATACACGGACAAGCCTTTGGCTGTGGCCATTAATACTAAAAGGCTTAGTACAGTTCCAGGAAAGCGTGATGCTTTGTCAATCGTTCGCGGCGTGAGTGCTAAATACACACTATAGAGGCCAAGCATTAATATTGAGGGGGACACGAGAAGACTTAGGTAGCGCCAAATATCGTTCATGCCGCTGGAAACTGTATCCGGGAACAAGCTGGTGAAGGCCTTAAGGAGCGGAGGGCCTAGCACCAGCGTAGACATGGCTGCAATAACAGCAATACCCCCAAATATCACGACACCTAAACTTTCAAGCCGCCGAATCCAGATGGCGCGGGCATGTTCGCGGCCAAAGGCCTTTAAAAGGACTTCTCGTGCGGCTTCTACACCAAAGGCTGCCGTCCAAATTGCGAATAATATAGACCCAGTAAGAATTTCTGCGCCGGTATTTTTGACAATACCTTTGATGGGGCCATCCAGCACCGATGCGACTTCCGGCGGCAAGACTGAGAGCAAGAAAGCAATACTTTCAAGGCCGCGCTCTGTTTGGCCGAGAAATCCAGAGAGGGAAACAACAAAGATAATGAATGGAAACAAGGATAACATGGTGAGGAAAGCCATATTGCCAGCCGCAGCAAGAGCGTCATTCTTCATGAATAACGATAATGCCCGCTGCCAAATTTGGCGATGTTTATGAAAATATTCCATAAATTCCCTGGGTTAGCTTAGCCCTGCTTTTTTACGGGCTTTGTCACCTTCACGGGGACTCCATTCCTTG
>Ga0316207_10001567_pt1 | contig 27338 bp, 24 predicted proteins | sample 6weekpyrite_MG_FD_204943 | JGI IMG/M metagenome (GOLD analysis project Ga0316207, IMG submission 204943) | Microbial mat bacterial communities from mineral coupon in-situ incubated in ocean water Damariscotta River, Maine, United States -... | ecosystem: Environmental > Aquatic > Marine >... | reverse complement strand
ACTGCAGCTTAATTTATTTATGAGACGAGACTTATTATCATTATTACGTGGAGATCCGCCACTTGATACGAGTCAGAATAATAAGCAGTTGGTGCTTATATGAAAGTTTATGGGACAGCAGTGGGTCAGACTCCAAACAATGCAAACAATGGTCAGACTCGATTGTTTTTGAATTGACTATAGTTTTTCCTGGCATGCTATCATCTACCAAAAGCAATCGAGTCTGACCCTTTTGCCCGCTTTTGTTTACTTAATGAGACTAAGCATCCAGGTGTTTTAAAACTGAACTAACAATGTGATCGCAGCGCTGCCCGCAAATTCATATATGTGCTTGCCTGTTTGTTCTATGTGTCGATTTAAGCTGCTTTGCATGCGGTGGTAACGCGTTTTAACGGTGGCTTCATTTATGTCCAGGCTTTCGGCTGTTTCTTTGGTGCTGAGTTGTTGAATTGTTCGTAATACAAATACATAGCGAAAATCATCGGGAAGTTTTTCTATGGCGGTTTCAATTAATGTCGCGAGTTCTTCATTGGCGTGTTTGGTAGCGGGCTATTTAATGTTTGAGCAAGCGATCATTTTCAAGTGTTTCTATTGAATCAACGATACGGTTATCGGGTTTGTGTTTGATCATAAGTGCCTGGTTGATTGTGATTCTGCTGAGCCAGGCACCCATAATAGCGAAAGGTCTAGATGCAATCCAAGTCTTTGTTTTTATAGGTTTTTATGATGGGTGATGGGATGGACGCCCCTTGAAATACGGCGTCACAATGCGCCAAACTGGTATTTTCTAACTCAGTTAAATTCGAGGAGCATCCATCATGAATAATCATAGCCTGATTGCCATTGACTTGGCAAAGAATGTTTTTCAAGTGTGCATCGTTAATTCAAATAACCGAGTGCTGATGAATAAATCATTTAATCGTAATGCCTTAAGTGAATTTATGATTAAGCAAAAACCGGCTCTTGTTGCCATGGAAGCGTGTTATTCAAGCCATTATTGGGGGCGACTATTTCAATCTGACGGCCATCAAGTAAACCTGTTACCGGCGCAACATGTTAAGCCATTTGTGCGTGGCAATAAAAATGATCATAATGATGCACTGGCGATTGCTGAAGCGGCAAAGCGACCGGATATAAAATCGGTGCCGATAAAAACCGTCGCTCAACAAGATATACAATCACTGCATCGTTTACGCGAGCGTTGCGTGAGCCAACGTACGAGCTTATCAAACCAGACACGTGGTTTACTCAGTGAGTACGGTATTGTTTTTCCCCAGGGCTTTAAAGCCTTTAAGCAAGCTCTGGCATTATTATTAGATCCTAAAGATACTCAATTAACGGTCGTGATCAAACAACAACTTCAATACGTGTCGGATGAGTTTGATCGTATGTGCTCACGGCTTAAAGAGTTGAATCAATCCCTCGCACAAATCGCGCACGATAACTCACACTGTCAGCGACTAATGTCGATACCGGGCATAGGCTATGTCAATGCAACGGGACTTTATAGTGCGATAGGAAATGGCTCTCAATTTAAAAATGCACGGGAGCGGTCAGTTTGGTTAGGTATTACACCTAAGCAATTTGCCAGTGGGAATAAGCAGGTGATGGCGGGCATCACGAAACGGGGTAATCGCTATTTGCGTAAACAACTGATTCATGGTGCACGTGCGTTGATGACACGTTGTAAAAAACGCGATGATCATTTAAGCCACTGGCTTATCAATATCGTCAAACGTCGAGGAACGAATAAAGCCTGTGTTGCATTGGCCAATAAAATGGCCCGCCTGAGCTGGACATTATTACAGAAAAATCAGATGTATAAACCCCAGTAAACTTCGCTGGGTTTAATGCAGTCGTTCATCGTGCGTAGACAAGATGAATAAACGGTTACACCGCCCTGGCAAGAGCCTGGTTTGGACATGGTTCGTTGAAACCGAGTGGGTGTTTTAGGCGGTCAGGTGCGGTTCTCATTTGGGCCCGGAAGCTCACGAACACAAAGCTTCCACTAAGAGGCCGGATATATGTCAGCACGACCTGTTTCTTGTTAACGTAAGTGTGCGGCAATATAAATTAGTTATCATCGTGATTTATTCACGCTGAGGGGAAGTTTTGTTGACAATTAGGGGGCGTCCATATATGTCTTATTAAGCTCTATTAAGCTCTCCAATTAAACTATTGATTAAGTGCGATAGATGCCATTTTCATCGTGCTTTCAAATGATTCTGCACCCGCGATAAATAAACCATTATGGCAGAACATAGCATCATCAATACCGGTCACTTCTTTAAGCTCATTATCGGATAAGCCAGCCCATTGTTTAGGCAGCGATTTTCTGTCTTCGAATGAATCCAGTTCAACAGGGACGGTTTGAATTCTCCATTCGCCAGTCTGAGAGGGGTAAACCACATATAAAGCCTCTTCAGATAAGGCGTGAACCGTTCTTTTCCATGGGGTATATTTTTCTAATACAATCACTCTTGGGTCTTCTGCAGTATCAATCGCCTTCGCCACAATGTCTTTCGCACTAATGCCACCCTTAGCCGATGCAATGAACCGTGTTAAAACCTGCGATGCAAAATCAACCGCTTCATCAAAACAGGCATCAAAGTTACCCTCTTCCTGCCAGGTCGGGTTAAACATTGAAATAGTCTGGCTAAGGCTAATACCTTTAGAAGCACCTTCCACATGACCACAATCGATGGCATCAATGTTTGATACCAGGCCAGCATCAACCGCATTGGCGACGTCCTGGTTGCCCTGGCATATTTCCAGGCCATATTTCTGCCAGATTAAACCAAACGAAGAATAGGGAATACCGTTTTCGCGCTCACCCGCACCACCCCGTTGATGATGATCAAAACGGTCTGTATCCGCGTCATATTCACCGCCTACATCAATCACAATATCTGCATTGGCGATAAGCGCTACATCACGTGTGCGAATAAGCTTAAAAGAAGGCAATATGCACTTAAATGCAGCGATACTGAAAACATCATCTGCATGAAAATTACCGTTGTGGGTTACTATCGTTTTATCATTCATGGGTTTTGTATCATCTTAGAAAGGGGGGTGAAGGTGTCGCTAGTTAAACGTTAATGTTCTGGAACTATTTAATAAGCAATAGTGATGGCGGATTCTATACGAAGACGGCTAATAAAAATAGCTGATTTTTAATAACTAAAAATCAAACATAATGCTGAGTTAAACGATTCGTTATGCCTTGATCTCGTCATCTTTAAGTACCTGGCGATAGCTTTTGACAACTAACACTAATATTTCTTCTAGTTTAACTTTATAGATCAATCTGTAGTTACCAAGAACAAGCTCTCTGATTTTTTTTTGTTTATCTCAGATACCATTCTTCTACTTTCGGGATTACCAGATAAGATTTCTACGGAATTAAATATTTTCTCAGCCCATTCAATAGTGATAGTTGGTTTATCTAGCGCCATATATGATGCAATATCTCGAACTTGATCGACCGCTAGTGGTGACCAGGTTATTTTCAATCTTTTAAACTCGTCATAACAATTGATTTAGCATCCTCATGTGAAATGCCATTTCCTTCATTAATTTGAGTTTCTGCTTTATATATATTTTCTAACATCTCTAAGCGCCTTTGTAGATTTTCAAACTCTTCTACATCGGCCAATATTGCAACACCTTTTCCGTGTTGAGTTATAAGCAAAGGTCTTTTAGTCTCAGTAACTTGCTGGATATATGAGCTAATGCCAGATCTAAATTCTGACAAAGATTGAATATCTTCTTTGAGGTTTATAGGCTGCATGGCTGCTTACCTTTTGTACGTAATAGCGTACAATTTAGTACATGATTGAGGATGGATCTACTTAATTTTAAGCATGGCGGCCTGGTAACCGGCAAATAACTGATTAGTCGCTTACTTTAAAAAAGCCTATTCAAGCTAAAGTGAATTAAACATAAACCCTATATTTAAGTAGTTAACTGAATGGTTCCATTAGCGCTATAGACAGGAATAAATGGCTATAGTTGGCATCGCTCCAGAAATGATTATAGTTTGCGGGCTCTATAGATAATGGTTTATCCATCGTTCGAGCTTAAGGCTCCCGTCATCCCGGTATGCTTTCACTAGTGTCCGGAATAAATTTACTCAAGCTACATAAGTTGTTAAGTCTTATAGGTAAAAGTCACATCAATAGTTTTGTAAACTTAAAAATCAAAACAACGATTTAAACTGTCATCCCCGAATGCTTGTGCCGGGGATCCAGCGCCTTTAGGTAACTTAAGGTCACTAGATTCCCGACACAAGCATTCGGGAATGACGATTATAATTATTCCGGATACCAGTGGGCGAAGGCCGGATAAATTTGTCTTGAACAAATTTAAACGAGCCTTGCACGGCCCGAAGGATAAAACTCATGGATGAGTTTTATGATCTATTTTTCAGTTTCTCAAATATCTGAACTAGCATAACACAAACATGAATACCGGCTAGAAGCACGCCCGCAAGACGAAGCCTGTTTTACTTTTGTGTAATTCTGCGGGCATCTATTATTCAGCTTACGATGTCTGGTAATTAAAGCTGTCAGGGTACCCTTTAACGTTTTTTGTATTGGGCTCGTGCTGGAATAACATTTCGGATACCCCCACCTGGGTTTTCTACATCACCTTTATAACGTGGCAACATGATAACATGCAAGTGATCTATACTTCGTCCAGCTTCTCTCCCATCATTGTTTCCCAGGGTATAGGCATTAGGCTTATTTCCGAGGAATGGTAATTTCAGAACAGTTTCAATGTGATCTTTGGGACGCTCTTTAAATTGATCCCTTTTGGTCATCTCCTCGTAGAGTGATTTCATATCCGTTGTCTCTACTACCTGTTTGACAGCATAAATCGCATCAAAATAGTCATCGTGTTCGATTTCATTCAAGTGAAAAATCGAAGCAACATGTCTTTTGGGCATAATCAATGCGTGCCCCGGATTCACTGGATTGGTATCAAATATACCCACAAAGGATCGATTCTCGTATATAAATGGATCGGCTTCGCCATTGACGACTTTGCAGAAATAACAATTTTGCTCTGTTGAAGATAAACTCATAAGGACTCTTAATATTAAAAATACAATCACGGGTATTGTACCTTAACCTCTTGAATTTACTTAATTGCAGGTGCGCCTTCAGGCGCACCTGCAAATTTCAGGGACACAATACTTAATTAAGATCAATCTATGCGTATAATAAAGCAATGTGCGCCCAGAACTCGAAGTTGTAAATAGAGTGAAGACTTCTTAATTAGCTAAAGGGGTAGGTTTACTCTGACCCCTTGCACCTTTAGGTTGATATATGAAAACAATTGTATTCGCAGTAGCTGGATATAATCTTGCCGAAACAGGCAGGCACATTGAAATTGCACGCGCCTGTAAAGAGCTGTTCAATGTTATATTCATTAGTTATGGCGGCAAATTTGAGCACTTAATAGTAGAAGCTGGCTTTACTCTCAAAAAAATGGAGCCACGTTTGACGGATAAACAGTTGCGACATGTGAGAAAAGCACTCAGCGGTGAAACATTAAATACCGTGGGTTATTTTACCGCCGATGAAATGCAACCCAGGGTTGATAATGAAATACAGTTATTTAATGAGATAAAACCCGCCTGTGTACTGACCGGCTGGTGTCAGAGTGTAATGATTTCTACTCGAGTCGCTGGCGTGCCCTTTGTCAATGTACTCCACTCCACCAGCATCACAGAATACTATAAGGCTGGCCTTCAATCCTGGCCGGATCGACGCAAATTCGCTTTCCTGTGCTGGTTGTTTACTGAAGAACAACTGAGTAAATGGGTTAGCAAGCTTATCCTCAAAATGAAGTTACCTGCAAAGCCGTTCAATACATTGGCAAAAAGATACAGACTAAAAGAATTTAAAAATTTTATCGAAGTGCTTGAGGGTGACTATACACTTCTGGCCGACATACCCGAATGGGTTGGGTTATCTAAGCTACGTCCGAATCTTCATTATATTGGCCCCCTGCCTCTAAGATTAGAATCTGATATTCCGCAACAAATCGAGGAAATGCCCAGAGATAAACCGATTGTTTACTTCGCGATGGGCAGTTCGGGCAAACCCCGGCTCATCGCCGATATCATTGAAGGATTCAGAGACAAGCCTTACCGGGTTATTGCCCCCGTTGAAACTCACATCAAAGATATGAATGTTGATGTACCTTCTAATGTCATCGTAACCGGATTTTTACCTGCACATAAGGTGAATTCTATGGCAGATATCTCAGTTCTTCACGGCGGCCAAAATACCGTTATGAATGCCTGTTTGTCTGGCACGCCAATTGTTGGTATTGGCATGCATCCGGAACAACAGGCCAATCTAGATGCGTGCGTCAGAAAGGGTTTTGCTATTCGTCTCAATAAAAAACGAGTCACAGCTTCTGCTGTGCTTGAGGCAATCGATAAACTGCTTCACGACGCAAAAGCTAAAGAAGAAGTTAAAAAATTTCAACATGAGCTTATGAAGTGGGATGCTCCAAAGAATGCTGCAGAATTCCTTTATAGAACTTTTATGGAATGAGAAAACAACCTAAAAATGTATAACGTGACACGGGGTCTCGTTAATTAAACTGTTAGCTTTCGAGGTCGTGATAGGAATATTAAAGTTATGTATCAACCGACAATGATAACGTGGGTATTAATAATCTTTGGGTTGGTTACGTGCCTTCCATTATTATTTGCCCAATTCGTAATGTTAAAAGAACCAGAAGGAAAAGCAGCGAAAGATATTCTAGTTGGTAAAAATGAAGAATGGAGGGATAAAACACACTTTAAATCACAATACGGACTTGCCATATCTGATTGGTTTATATTTTTCCCTTTGTTTATCATTGGGATAATTGGAATGCTCTTAAGCAGTTATTGGGGTTATTTGTTGTTTGCTGTTTCTGGCGCAATCCAACTATATATAAACGTTGCTTTATGGTTCTTAGAAAAAGAATATGTCTACTCTAAAAAAGGCCCTCTAAAATACTATACATATTATTGGGGGAACTTTATTTATTGGGGTGCAGCTTCTTTGATATATGGTACTTACCGCCTTAGTGGGTATGTGGCTTAAAATGAAAGCTAACAAGCGGGTCAAGTGCGACGCGAAAATGCATCGCGCGCCTTACCTAAAACGTTAACGTCTGCTATTGACGAGATTTCTGTTACCTGAAAAACTGCCCAATGTCGCTTAATGATTGTTTGACGACCTTGAATGATGTATTCAAAAGGTCTGCTAACCTTGATAAAGCGACCATATCTGATGAGAAGCCTGTAAAACCAGGTATTGAAAAGCGAAGTGGTCGCTTACACCACAGGCTGTGTGAAAACTCCAACAAGGATATAATAAGACTTTCCAATGGGAGTGCATCTAATGAGTGGATTTATTCAGGGCGAAACCCGGCGCCAAGCCACCTTATTTCCTCAAGCACTTGATGATTACATAACCGAAGAAAATCCTATTCGTGTCATTGATGCCTTTGTCGATAGTATCAATCTTACAAATTTGGGTTTTAAAACCCTACCTGCGGATACCGGGCGACCTGGTTATCACCCATCGATGATGCTTAAGTTATTTATTTACGGTTACCTAAACCGTATCCAGTCATCACGCCGCCTGGAAAGAGAAGCAGGTCGTAATGTTGAGTTGATGTGGTTATTAGAACGGCTGTCACCCGACTTTAAAACCATCGCCGATTTTAGAAAAGACAATAGCCGAGGCATCAAGAATACCTGTCGCACATTCGTTGACCTTTGTCGCCAAATGAATATGTTTACCGACACAGTAGTTGCTATTGATGGCAGTAAATTCAAAGCGGTTAATAATAGTAAAAAGAATTACACTCCATCAAAGCTAAAGTATCATATCGACCGGTTTGAAAAGCATCTCGCCGAGTATTTAAAACAAATTGATGAGGTGGACAAAAATGAGAGTGAGAATGTTGATGATAGCCCGATTAACGAAAAAATTACCTGGCTGAAAAAAGACTTGATGAATTAAAAGCCATGGAAGCAAGGGTGGTCAAGCATCCTGAAAAACAAGTGTCTACCACTGATCCTGACTCCCGGCTAATGAAAACAAAAGGCATGAGTCGTCTCGTTTGTTACAACGTGCAAAGCGCTGTTGATAGCAAGCACCATCTTATTGTTGCCCATGAAGTGACGAATAAAACGGATAGAGGGCAGCTTTGTCGGATGGGTAAGAAGACACAAGCAGCACTGAAGGAAAAGGATATCACAGTAATTGCCGATAAAGGCTATTACAGTGGTGTTGATATAAAGGATTGTCAGGACAGAGGAATGGCCGTGCTCGTACCAAAAGGTGATACATCAGGCAGTGAAAAAAAAGGCATTTTTAACCGTTCGATGTTTAAGTACGATGCAGATAAAGATGTCTATATTTGCCCTGCAAACAAGGAAATGAAATATCGTTTCTCGGGTGTTGAAAAAGGCTTAACCATGAAACGGTATTTTTTAGACATCATGACCTGCAGAGCATGTCATCTTAAACCAAATTGTTCGAAAGGTAAGCAGCAGCGCAGAATAGCGCGTTGGGAACATCAAGGTGAAATTGACCGTATGGAAGATTTAAAGGCATCCCTGCCCAATAGTATGTTGATAAGAAAACAAACGGTAGAGCATCCATTTGGAACCATTAAATCATGGATGGGCGCAACGCATTTTCTAACTAGGCGCTTCAAAAATGTCCGTACTGAAATGAACCTCCATGTATTGGCTTATAATCTCACAAGAATGATTAAAATTATGGGTGTACATAATTTAATGGATGCGATGAAGGCCGCGTAAGGCGGTCTTTCTATTTATTATGATTTTGGTGTTCCATTAGGCCAAATAGAATGAGATTACAGAGCTCTCATATTATTAATAAACTATTAATACAATTAAAGAAATGCTGGACAGAGCCCTGCAGTACAGTCAGAAAGCACCTGACGTTGTTGTATAATAGAAAAATGCGTTTTCACACAGCCTGTCCACAAAGAAACCATAATTCGTATAACTACCATTTGCCCAGTTTTGAACAATATTAGTGACATCAATTTCAGAAGCAAGTGAGGATACCGGTTGATTGAATGTAACGGATGATCCACTATAAATTTGAGGCTGTGTGTTCCATTGTATACACCTTTTATCACTCATAAAACCTGCCCCCTACTCACCCAACACATGACCTGTTGTGAAACCGATCTGATTATCAGCGACATGAATGATTCCGTTCAGCTTGCGTGGTTTTCTTTTGTGCATGACGGTTACTGCTGTCTGTGTGAGAAGTCCAGTGGTGTATTTGCCGCTGGTCGCAGTGCCTTATAGGCGTAATAAATACTAACGATCCATGCACTCGCTGTGATGATGTGTAGCCCCTGGATAAATGAAATGAATTCAGTCATTTCAGGCAGCCTTCCAGGCGATGTGCCCGTCCTCGATGGGTAACATTTCATCCCGTGACCATTCGTTCCATGAACCAAAATACAGGCGCACGTCTTTAACGCCAGCTTCTTTGAGCGCAACAAATGTATTGGATGCGCGGGCACCTTTAAAGCAATAAATATAGACGGTTGAATCCGCTGTAATCCCAACGGTAGAGCATTCGGCCTGCAATTCCTCTTTTGATTTAAATACCGGTACTTCTTCACCGGGTTTCATCATTCGATACCACTCTAACCAGACCGCGCCTGGAATACGCCCCTTGCGTGGGCAGAAGTCGATGCCATAGGGTGATGAACTGGTGCCTACCCATTCATCAACATCGCGTACGTCAAGTTTAATAATATCATCTGTTTCAAGTGAGCTAAGCATGTCATCTTTTGTTAACATGACACTGGCAGATAATTCATCGACAGGGAATGTTTTTGCTTCAGGTGTTGCAATGTCGGTGCTAACGGGAAGTGTTTCAGCGAGCCATGCCTGATAACCTCCATGCAGAATTACAGCCTTTGGATAACCAAGAAATTCAAGCAGGAAATAACCACGGCAGGATTGACCAAAGCCAGAGTTCATACTGTCTTCGTAGACCACTGCAACTTCTTCACCGGACAAACCGGCTGCGCCGAAGGCTTCAGCAAACTTGCTGCGCAAATCTTCAAGTCCTTCTTTTGAAGAGGTGGCCAGAAAAGTGAAAATGTCATGCAGGTTTACCGCACCTGGAATATGACCCGCTGCATAGGCATCAGGTGAGCGTGTATCAATGATAACAGTGGGCAGGGATTCTGCCATCTGCTCAAGTTGTGCCGGTGAGATAAGAATATTGTCTGACATAATAAATGTTCCTTAGGTTAACAGGATGTTATTACATAACTAGAGCAATACTCGTGCCAGCAGCTAATGTGCTATAGATCAAGGTTTATATTATTTTTCATTGCTGTCCCGTTAACCACTAGAGGCATGAGTTGGGGATGCCTGCCTAAGACCGTCACCCGCATGGACGCGGGTGTCGAGCCACCAGGGATGGTTTTACGGCGTGTCTTAGGCAGGTATTCCCAATTCATGTCTCGAACAGGGTGTAATCATCGTTAATCACACGACTGTGCGGTTTAAACATAAACTCATTTCTTTTAACGGGACAGTCGTGATTATTTTTATGTGTTTAGTTAAGAGGCAATGTCAGCAATGTCGACAATGGTATATTCAGATACCTTTTGCCGAAAGTAAGCGTCATTCAATCAGTTGATTTGCGCTGTCTCAATGCCAGTAACTTTAAGCGAAAATACGCTGTAGGTGTTCCTTGATTTACTGGCATTGGCTCAGCTCAGGCCCCGAGCACAATTAAGCAACTAAAGTTTATTAAGAATAAAGCAGATGAAGTTTGTTGAGTGCTTGTAAATAAGTCGCGTTTGATCTGGGCTTGCAGTTTGAAAATTAAAGATAAAAATTGATATTTGAATATTTAAGAACGTGCAAGCAAAACAGCCAATACAGGTATCGGCTGTTTTGTCTATTACAAATTAGAATTTAAGCCCACCCCAAAGCCATAATTTATCAGTATCAACTTTTATATCACCGGCTGAGTAAGAGGCGTATTTAACGCCAGCAGTATAGTTTTTGCCGAACTTTTTCGCATATACAAAATCAATTTCACTACCCAGGTCATCAACCGTTGCACTGGCCTCATCAGCGCTAAAGTCATGGTAGGTAAGAACAATCTTGCCACCACCGAGTTTAGTCACGGCGGTGGCATAGATATCGACCAGGCCTTCATTGGGTGTTGCAAGAAACACATCGGCAAAACCGTTAAACTTATGCAGTGTTGCCAAAGGTGTAGAGAATCCATAATTTCCACTATCGGAGCCGAGTGATTCATAACCTAACTTTGCGGTTACGCCACTTAGGGCCATGCTACCTTCCAGTGCAAGATAATCTGCATCAAATTCAGTTGCGCCGGTTTCCGATGTTTGTGTCGCATACTCGAGCTTGTATTTTATTTTACTATCGCTGCCGCTTGAACCATTAAGGCTCATACCAAAGGTATCCAGTGCATTGTCTGTATTGTTATCAACTTCTAACAGATAACCATAAGCGGCGATTTTACCAATGGGTGTTTTATAAGAGATGTTTAGCAATGAATCTTTAGCATCAACATCAGCGACTTCAGCAAAAATACGATTACGTTTAAACACATAACTGTAGCTAAGCGCCAGGTCTTTTGATGCGTCATAATCAAGCTTCAGCGCATCAAATGTCTGGCGGTCCTGACGCCAGCCCACATGACCTACAAATCTATGCCCATCATATGTAATCACCTGTCGGCCAAATTTTGCAGCCAGACTATCGGCTTTATATTTGATAAAACCCTGGTCTAGTTCTGTGGTTTCTGGGTCGGCAATAACTGAATAAATGCCCGTATTGAAACCCGTTGGAGTCACCGAGTATTCATCGATGCCACCGACAATGCGTACATCTTCAAATTCAATCATCGCGGAAAAGTTCTGGTAAGCTCCGCTTGTATAACCTAGTCGTGTGCGTAAGGTTAATGCGCTTGCATCCTTAAGTGCATTGTCCTGTTCAACGGACTCATAGCGCAAATTAATATCAGCATTCACCTTACCGCCAGTGATTGCCTCGGTCAGAGTTTCAGCTGCATAGGCTGATTGTGTTAAAAGAGTTCCCGTTAATAAAGCCAGCGATGTTTTCTTCATGTTTTCTCCTGCAGAGGGTTTGGGTAAAAAGTCTTAACTTCTGAGTTATTTTATTAATTGAATAATTCCTGATAAATTTTTGCAGCCTCATTCGACTTATTACCACTAATAACAAAACCTACAATGTCTTCATTAATGACGTAGTTAATTTGCTCTTTGCCTAATGAGTGAGATGTGATTTTATGCTTTATATCATTTTCTGGTGGGCAAATGCTTAGCGGAAAGCTCGGTGTTTTAACACGCACTAGTGGTGGTCTGCTATCAAAACGCAGTTCATTGCCTTGCAGATCTGCGGCGATTGTGTGCGCCTGACGTCGTATGGGTTCTATAAAGGCAAAGACCTTACCATTAACTGATGCGCAATCACCCAGGGCATAAATATGCGGTTTTGATGTGCGCATAAACGCATCGGTATCTATGCCATTGCTAACGGATAAACCCGCTTTCTCTGCAAGTTTTGTATTCGCAACTAGCCCGGCGGCGGACAATACAAGATCAGTTTCAAAATATTCTTCACTGGATAAAGTCGCGGTTAAATTTTCTGGGCTCTGTTCAAGATGTTTAAGTGTGGTGTTTAGATACCATTGCACACCTTTGTTTTGCAGAGCTTGTTGTAAATTTCTTGCGGTCTCTTCGGGCAATAAACTGGCGAGTGGATAGCTGCATGGATCGACTATACTAACCTTATATCCGGCGGTGCTAAGATCATCTGCAAACTCGCAACCGATAAGCCCGGCACCGAGAACGGTGATATGTTTGACGCCTTGCTCAATTTTATTACGCATTTTTTTGTATGAGGCCAGATCGTTAACTCGCATAACGGTGTTTGCTGCACTGCCATGAATTCCCAACTCACGTTGTTGAGCGCCCAGTGCAAGTATTAATTTGTTATATTGAATGCCACCTTTACTTGTGGTCAGGCGTTTTTTTGCGACATCCATTTTTATAATTCGGGTGTCTGTTCTTACGCTGATTTGTAAACTGTCTGCTTTTTCAGTGGCCGGTTTATCCGCCAGATCATCTGCTGTTTTGCCAAGAGCGAAGGCGCTGGATAATGCGGGCTTAGGGTAACTTATACCCGCACAGGCACTGACTAATAGAATGGGTGTGTTCAAATCTGTTTCACGAATGGCTTCAGCCACTGACCAGCCAGCGACTCCCGCGCCTACAATCACTATGTAATCATCTCCACCACGGCAATTTTTCGCGGGCGATTTTTTGGCGATTAATTTTGCTGCGTTGATGGTGTCTGGTGTTTTAGCTAATAAACGTAAATCACTTTTGCACAAACCACATAAAGGGCACTGCCAGTCATCTGGAATATCAGCATAAACCGTGCCTGCTGACAGACCAGAGTCTTCATCACCTTTGGCTTCGTCATAAATATAACCACAGGCATCACAGATCCAGCGTTGGTATGCAGTGTTTTTCATTTCAGGCATCCGTGACATACGCTAAAATTTGATTGAATATTGCATCCAGTTCAACGCCAATTTCATTGAGTTCAGCAGAAGAAAATTTGGCAAAAACACTGCTCGGCTTTCGACAGCTAACAATTACGGCATCACCGTATTCATAAATGTGAATACGCAGTGGGATTTCTATCCCCGCAGGTTTGCAGGCATCCCAGACTTTAATGGCAAAGTCGGGTCTGAACACTTCCAGTATTTGATCGGCGGGCACTTGCTTGCCCATTTTTGCGGCGTTGGCCTGTCCATTAATGTGAGCAACTACGCGCATGTTTTCTGTTTCTATGCCGGCGAGTAATTTTTTTACCGTGTCATCTGCACTCAGGCGGCTATTTATTGTTTTCATATATCTGACTACTCCTCTCGATGTTTTATCAATACGTGGTTTATCAACACTCGGTTATTTACGTGCGGATTATCAACGCTCCCTGGTTGTTCACTGGAGCCATAAAAATTTACGCGGCCTGCGCCAGCTGATCGAGTTCTTTACGCAGGTGTTTTATGGCTGGCGTAACAATGGCGACAAAATAAGACTCGCGTAACTTGCGTTGTGCTGGAGCCGATTGCAGATAACCTTTTGCGCCGCTGTGTAACATCGCAGATTGCGATGCTCTGATGGCCAGTTCACCGGCGGTTAATCTCAGTTGTAACACTTCACGGAAATATTCATCTGACGTTTCATAGGGATCTTCCGCCAGGGCTAATCCGGCTTCGACTGCATCATCCAGTTCTTCCTGTAATTCATCGGGGCGATCATCCAGGTAACCGTTAACGTGACCCAGCATGGGTTCTACATCGCGACAGATATCAATGCAGGATTGAATATTACCTATGCCCATGCCGAGTTGCAGTAAGACAATCCCTGATCGTGAACGGCGCAGAAAGGCCGCACCATCATGGTCAATAATCATTTCTTCAGGAATAAAGACATCTTTAAAAATACAGGCAAAGGTGCGTGTGCCTTCCAGCGCGGTAAAGTGAGCGGACTGGCGCAGAGTGAAACCTTCACTGGCACAATTGATCAGTGCCATCACTGAACGCCTGGATTCACCTTCTAATTCGAACAGGGTACCAAACACATGATCTTCTCCCAGGTTGGATACCCAGGGCAGAGAACCATTAACAATGTAACCGCCTTCAACACGTAAACCTTTGAGGCGCAATTCTTCAATGCCGGCGAAGGCTTTCATGGTATTTGACATCCCCGTACCTCCAAGCACTTCACCACTTGCAAGTTTAGGTAACCATAAATCGCGAAGCGTACTGTTATCGGCATTTTGTAAATACCAGCCGCAGGTATCCTGGCACCAGATCGCAAAACCCGTTGACAGGCATTCATGAGACACAGTGGCCATGGTTTGTATCGCCGCCCCCATATCGTACTGGTTATCTGCTCTTGCATTTTTCAGGTGCTGGCGAAATACACCACTGGCCCCCAGTTTGCGCAGCACGGCTTCAGGGTAGAAGCCTTCAAGATCAATTTTCACGGTTAAAGGTTTAAGGTCTTGCTCAACAATGTCTCCGGTTGCCGCAAGCAGTTCATCTATTGTCAGCAGGGTGTCGGCTAAAGGTAGCGCAGGCTTCGTCATAATGTTTTCCTTAAATCGATTCAGGTTAGGCGGGCTCGACTTTAACAACGACATTATTACGTAATGTATTTGCCACGGGCGACCAGACATTTGAATGTGAGATAAGGGCATCGATTTGTTCTTTTGCTGCATCACCTTCGGCATCTATTTTTACGCGCACCGCTGAGAAACCTAAGGTTTTTGCTTCATCCAGATCACCTGTGCCCCAGACGGCGGTCACATTGATATCCCCTTCCAGTGCCAGTTCAAGTTTGCTGAGTTTAATGCCCTGTGCGGTCGCATTCGCATGCACACCCACTGCAAGACAGGCACCGAGCGTCGCGAGCACGGCTTCCGATGGATTAGGCGCATTGTCTTCGCCGAGTAAATGCGGGGGTTCATCAATTAACATGGGGGCTAAATCACGCACATAGGTTTGCATGCGGAACTGGCCTTCACAGACCGTTTTTGCTTTTAATGTCACAACGCTATCCGGGTTGGCTTTGCCTTTTTCGCCGAGTGCTTTCAAACCTTCAGAATCGAGTGGGCGAAGGCCGCTTGCTGATGAAGTGACAGTGGCTGTGCTGGTGCTCATATTTATCTCCTGTGTATTTAATTTATTTGCTTTCACAGGGAATAGAGCAATGCTTATGCCATCGTGTTTTTATTTAATAAAAACATAAGCTTATAGTGATTATTGGGTATTTGTTAAAAATTTCTGCGGCTGCCTTTGTCGACAATGTCTGGCGTAGCGGACAAATTGTCCGCACCATAATTGCGGATAAAAAATCATCTTTTTTACAGGCTACACTGCAATTCCGAGTTTTTGAATTCGATAACGAAGCTGTCGCGGGGTCATATCGAGGCTAATAGCGGCGCGAGTTTTATTACCCTGATGCTGTTTTAGTGCTTCAAGTATGCTGCCTGTCTCATCCTCACTCACTCTGGCATAAGGTCGCAGGTTATTTACATAGGCGGTACTGGAAAACGGTCCTGATGATGTGTTGAAAGTTGATGCTTCAGGGGCGCTCATGGTTTGCAGGGTTTGCTCCGTTTCAGGTGAATTAACCCCCTCCTCATCAATTAATATCTTCTTAATAAGCTCATGTGAAATCTGTTCATTGTGACTCATCAATACAGCTCGTTTTACCAGGTTTTCTAACTGGCGGATATTACCCGGCCAGGTGTAACCATCCAGTACTTCAATCGCGCCCGGTGCAAAGTTTTTATTGTAGCCATATTCCAGATTGGCCGCATTCAGGAAGTGACTGGCCAGGATGAGCACATCACCCTGGCGAGCGCGCAATGGCGGTAAACGAATCGGGAAAATATTTAAGCGATAAAACAGATCAAGTCTGAATTTATTCTGGTTAACTGCTTGCTGCAGGTTGATATGCGTGGCCGCCAGAATCCTCACATCAACGTGGATATCTTTGGTGTTACCCACACGCTGGATTAACTTATGTTCTAACACCCGCAGTAGCTTGGCCTGCAGGTCCAGATCCAGATCACCAATTTCATCAAGGAATAAGGTGCCACCGGAGGCGAGCTCAACTTTCCCACGCTTCAAACTGGTGGCTCCGGTAAATGCGCCTTTTTCATGACCGAACAATTCTGACTCGATCAGTGCGGCGGGTATCGCTGCACAGTTAATGCTCACAAAAGGACCTTCTGCTCGGTCACTGGCCAGATGTTGCATGCGTGCAAAACGCTCTTTACCGGTGCCGGATTCACCCAGAAGCAATACCGTGGTATTGGTGCTGGCAACCTGCAATGCCTGTTGAATAGCCTGTTGCAGAGCATGGCTCTGGCCCATAATGCCATAGCGTGCACCTTTGCTCTCCAGCTTGTTTTTAAGTAACTGGTTTTCTGATAACAGTTGTGCGGTATGTTCCGCCACTAATTCATTAACGCGTAAGACCTGCCCAATAAATGTGGCCAATACCTGTAGTAACACCAGGTCACGTTGAAACGGGCGATCTCTTTTTCGCAGTCGATGCACCGCAAGCACACCGGCGGTATAATCTTCCACTAATATCGGTACCGCGATAAAAGCAACCGCTTCGTCCGGCAAGGTGGTTCGGTCTACTGCGCGTGCCAGATAGGTGGTTTCTTCATCGATATTCTGCACCAGGGCTAACTGGCCGGTTTTAAAAACATTCCCTGTAATGCCTTCTCCAATCATATAGCGACCCCGCTTGCGCTCTTCATCCGTCAGGCCATAGGAATAACGAATTTCCAGTTCACCACTGGCGGATGTCGGTAACAGAACGCGCCCCCTGTTTAAACCCAGGATCTGTGATAACAGATGCAGAATACTGTGAATGGCAATCGCGGGATTGCTCGATTTGGTAATGAGTCTGGCGGCTTCCTGTAAAACAAGTAGTTCGGCTTCGGGGGTGCTGGTAGAAGTATGATTGAGCATGGCGGTGATCCTGACAATGTCGACAAATGTGTCACTATGCAATTGGCAGTTGCAAGTCCCAGGCCATTTATGCGGTGGTCGATTTGTGTTTATTTAATCAGCGGTTAACCACTGCGAATGTTCCACTGTCTCGTCATTTCTGCCTCTGCAAGAATCCAGTGATGCTAAGAAGCCAATATTAGAAACGATAGGCACTGGGTAGCTGGTTTCATAACCATGATAAAGCCTTATTATTTATTTCCATACCCCACTAAACTTAGAATCGGTATCTACTTTATCATTACTGCTTATTACTCTATTGAGTCAAAACTAATTGGGACAGCTGTAGGTGCTATCTGTATTTAATCATTTTGCTGATGACGGATTTTGCACCAATTAGAAGCATTGATTGGTGCTCTGGTGCATTTAATAGCACGGTTTATAAAGGCAAATGCACCCATGCCCGGGAGAGTGCAAATCACCTATGACCTGAATTAATCCTGTTGATGCCAGCTGAAATGTTTAATCAGGCTGACACATAAGCCATCGAGGAAAAAACCAATCACCCCGATAACGACCACCATGGCCGCCAGCGTGTCGTATTCCAGTGTGTCGCGCGCATCGTTAATGGCATACCCCAGTCCACTGGTGACCCCCAGGTACTCGGCGGGAACCAGTACAATCCAGGCAACCCCCACCGCCAGACGCACACCGGCAAAAATATCCTGGCCAATGGCGGGTAAGATAATGTGGCGTAACATCTGCAAGCCATCACCTCCGAGGTTTTTTGCCACCTTAAACCAGAGTGGGTCGATGCGTCTTACCCCCTGCGCGGTCGAAAATAGAATCGGCCAGATGGCGGCCATCACAATCAGAAAGACAATTGCACCATCCCAGCTTTCAAATGCTAATACCGCAATGGGCATCCAGGCGAGCGGGGAGATCATACGCAGAAACTGAAACGGTACATGGGTGATTTCCCGGATGGCGGCATACAGGCCAATTGCCACGCCAAGTGGGATACCAATGAGTGCGGCCCAGAACAGGCCAAGACCAATGCGCACTAAACTCGGCGCTGAGGCCTCCCAGACATAACCATTGGTGAATAAATCCATTAATCGAAGGAAGGCGGGAAGCGGTGCAAAATCAGCGAAAGATTCGGTATCCGGGTTACTGGCAATGGCCCATCCTCCTAGCCACCATAGACTCAGCATAATACTCAGGCCAATGACTGGATAAACGATCAGTCGCCAGCCCAATTGCAGTATGTTGTTCCAGTCGATTCCCTGGCGAATCGCCAAAGAAGCTTCGGCGGTGGCGGCATGACTCATACTTTCACCACTTCTTCACGTTCGAACGGGTTTTCTGGATCCACTCCCGGTGCTTTTTCCCAGCCTTTGTATTTCTTCATGGCCGCTTTTACATGTTTGTAGTCAACCAGGTCTTTGGCGACGAACTCAGGGTCGAGTCCATTGAGGAAAGTTTTATCGCCACTCACCAGGGTCTCGTTCATCGATTCAATAATGAGTTTGGTTGCCGATGGATAGGGATAGGGTGAGAAATCGATACGACCATTGGCAAACTCTTCTTTATGACGAATCGCATGGGGTTTGGTGTAATTTTTTTCATCATAACTGGTCATTGCGCGCACCACGGCTTTGCCCGGCATGGGTAAATACTTCTTCCCATCCCTGGACATCATCATGGCTACTTCTGCCTTGTTTTCCTGGGCGTAAACTTCAGCCCGCACAATCGCGTTCATGACTTTCTGGGTCCATTCCGGTTTTGCTTTGACGGTGTTTTCATTCATGCACACAACACAGCAGGGATGGTTTTTCCACATATCACCGGTGAAGCGTAATATTTTACCGCCGGCTTTCATTTCACCAAACGCATTGAAGGGTTCGGCCACAATAAACGCGTCAATTTTCTTCGCCGCCAGTGCCGGTGGCATATCCGGTGGTGGCATAATCATTAAATTGACTTCATCTTTGGCCAGTGGCGCATTCTGGTCTTTTATCACCGGTTTCAGGCCCGCACTGCGCAGTCCCATCTGTAAAACAATATTGTGCATCGAGTACCAGTAAGGCACCGCAATTTGTTTACCACCGAGGTCTTTAAAGTCTTCAGCACCGGTGTGTTTACCCACCACCAGGGCCGAGCCATTGATGTGCGCCCAGGACATAATTTTTACCGGGAAATTATTGTTATAACGCATCCATACCGGGATAGGCTTAAGAAAATGGACCAGGTTAAATTTACCTGCAGCGAAACCTTCAACCAATGGTGACCAGCCACGAATCAGGGTGGGACGTTCAGACTTAAGGCCTTCATCCTCAAAAAATCCCATACCATGCGCAACCAGTAACGCGGTCGCATCGGTAATGGGTAAATAACCAATGCGCACGACTTCATCATCTGGGGGAATTATATTGGCTAAACTCATACCGGGAAGGGTCATACCGGCAGCCATACCACCCATGGCCATCATGTCCATCATAAAATCGCGTCGGCTCATTTCATGTTTAAACACGTAATCCAGTTCGTCATCTTTCTGTTTGCTCATGGTTTATTTCCTGCTAGGTAGTAAAAATGTTTAAGCGGCCTGTTGCGTTTTGCCTGATGCGGTTTCCGAGTTTGATTTATTATCGGCTTGCGCCGCACAAACCGCTTGTTCGCCTGGCTGTGTCAGTTGTTCAAACTGGGACATAAGCTGTTCACGTTGCCCGCTGAATTCTCTGGATGCTCGATTTCTTGGAAAGGGTAGATCAACCGTTTTCTCTCCAACAATTCGCCCCGGGTTTGCAGACATAATTAACACCCTGTCCGCCATGGCGATCGCTTCGTCGATATCATGGGTGACAATGACCATGGTTAATTTTTCACGGCTGGATATTTCAGCGACCTCATCCTGCAGGCTGCTGCGAGTAAAGGCGTCCAGTGCCGAAAAGGGTTCGTCGAGTAATAAAAGTTCCGGGGATGTTGCCAGCGACCGTGCCAGTGCGACTCTCTGTTGCTGGCCACCGGAAAGGCTCTGTACATTGGCCTCGGCTTTATCGCTCAGGCCAACCATGGCTAACAGCTGGCTGATTTTTTGTGGATCTTTTTTACCGGCGAATATCAAACCCAGTTCCGCGTTCTGGCTCACCGACATCCACGGATAGAGGGATGGTTTCTGAAACATCATATTCCATTTTGCGCTGGGCCTGGAAAGCTGGTGTCCATTGATACGTACACAACCCTCTGAAGGCAGTAATAAACCTGCAAGGGTATGCAGCAAGGTCGATTTGCCACAGCCACTTCGACCAATCAGTGCTATTTTCTCCGCAGGTTTAATGCGCAGCTCAATATCTTTCAGTGTGGGTTCAGGCTGACCTTTAAATGTATGGCTAACATAGTCGATGCTGATATTGGCAGTCATGGAAAACCTCTGGATTTGTTTTGCGTTACATTAATTTATCAATTTAAATTTAAATATGTTTATTGCAGGGATCATGCCATACACGTAGATGCCTGTTTTTTGAGGCTGGCAGGTTTTAATTTCGAAAATTTATTCAATATTGAGCTTACATTGTCGACTTTGTCAGACAAACAGAGCTGCGTTTTTGAGAATGTCAGATGTGTAAAATACAAACGCTGCTTATTAAACGGCGATGGATCACTGTTGTTATCACTTTTTTATAGCTGGCATTGCAATTGCACAATTAATTAAACAAATTTTAATCAGTCTTTATAGATAAGGTAGGTAAGCAATGAAAAAAACACAGATGCGAGAAATAATATTAGAAGCAAAAGAATCAACCGCTATGACCTGGCAGGCAATCGCCGATGCTGCCGGTCTGGCACCGGAGTATGTGGTGTCCGCCTGTCTGGGAATGAATCATTTAGAAAAAGAAAATGCTGATTCTTTAGTTGCTGCATTACAACTGGGCGCAGATGTATCAACTGCGCTACAGGCATTTCCAACCAAGACCTGGGACCAGTTAGTGCCGACCGATCCAGTCATCTATCGATGGTATGAAATTGTAGGTGTTTACGGGGAAACCATAAAAGAAATTATTCATGAAAAATTTGGTGATGGAATTATGTCGGCAATTGATTTCACAATGAATATTGATAAAGAAGAAAACCCTGCGGGTGATCGAGTCGTGGTAACACTGAATGGAAAATTTCTGCCCTATAAATCATGGTAAGAGTTTTTTAAACTAGATTATTATAAATTAGATCAAAAGGATGAGTTTAATATCTGGTTTTAAAAACACTGAACTAGTCAGGTGATTCAGGAATCGTTTGACCTGTTAAATACATTTATGCGAGTCAAAAAAAATGTGAACGTGGCATCAGGGTGAAATTCCAGAATGGAATTTCGGGACACAATTGTGCAATAAACTGATTTGAAAACTATGAGAGCGAAAACATGACATATAAGAGCCTGGGCGACCCATTCAACCCCGAAACAAGTCTTACGCATAAGTCTGGATGTGATTGTCCAGTTTGTGGTACGCAAAAAAATAGTGCACTGTCGGCTAAACCACAGACCGAATCACAAATGCAGGAAGCGATTGAGCGTGCCGCCTTTGAACCCGTACATGGCGAGGTGCATACATCGTCAGCACAAATGTCACAAACTGGTTCAGCCGAAGTTGATGGTACACTTGATTCAACCGAAGCGATTACGGATCGAGCGATTGAAGGCGCTATGATACGCGCAATCTTCGGCAATAACGAGATGAGCCGGCGTGCGTTTTTAGGTGCGGTGGGTGGCACAACCCTATCCGCCATATTGGGTAGTCTGTTGCCAATGGATGCGGCTAAAGCGGCGTTTAAAGAAGAGATGGGTAAAGGTAAGTTAGAGAAGAAAAAGCTGAATGTGGGTTTTGTTCCGATTACCTGCGCCACGCCGATTATTATGGCGCACCCGCTTGGTTTTTATAGTAAATACGGTCTTGATGTCGATGTGATTAAAACCGCAGGCTGGGCGGTTGCACGTGATAAATCACTGGCCAAAGAATACGATGCCTCCCATATGTTAACCCCTATGCCGCTGGCGATGAGCATGGGGGCTGGCTCTATCGCAAAGCCCTATATTATGCCAGCAGTGGAAAATATAAACGGCCAGGCCATTGTTTTACATACCATGCATAAAGACAAACGTGATCCGAAAAAGTGGAAAGGTTTCAAGTTTGGTGTGCCATTTGAATATTCGATGCATAACTTTTTGTTGCGTTATTATGTGGCCGAGCATGGTCTGGATCCGGATAAAGATATTCAAATTCGAGTTGTGCCACCACCGGAAATGGTGGCCAATTTACGCGCGGGTAATCTTGATGGTTATCTGTCACCGGACCCATTCAATCAGCGTGCAGTCTGGGAAAAGGTAGGCTTTCTGCATACACTGACAAAAGATATCTGGGAAGGTCATCCCTGTTGTGCTTTTGCCTGTAGCCAGGAGTTTGCCACTGAAAACCCGAATACCTATGGTGCGTTATTACGCGCGATTATTGATGCCACGCACTATTCTGCCAAACACGAAAATCGCAAGGAAATCTCTGCGGCAATTGCGCCGAAGAATTACCTGAATCAGCCAATACCGGTTATCGAGCAGGTACTAACCGGGCGATATGCGGACGGTTTAGGTGCGGTTAACAATGTACCGGATCGTATCGATTTTGATCCGTTCCCCTGGCACTCAATGGGTGTATGGATTCTTACTCAGATGAAACGCTGGGGTTATGTGAAGGGCGATATTGATTATAAGAAAATTGCTGAGCAGGTGTATGTGGCATCAGATGCCGCCAGGGTGATGAAGGAGCTGGGTTATGAAGTACCCGATAAAACCTATCAGAACTACACTATTATGGGTAAGGAGTTTGATTATAGTAAACCCGAAGAATATGTTAGCAGCTTTAAAATCAGGAGGACATAATGTCGAAGAGCCTGAACTTTAGAGCCACATTGTTATCTGTTATTTTCCTGGTTTTGATGCTGGGTATCTGGGAGGCTATGAATCAGGCCCCGCTCAAAACCAGGGCGCTATCAGAATATGAACTGCTTATGGGCGGCGCGGATCAGGAGGCCCGCGTACCTCCACCTTCTGCCGTTATAAAACTGGCAGTGAGTGAATTAAGTCATCCATTTTATGATGCAGGCCCGAATGATAAAGGCATAGGTATACAGCTTGCCTATTCTTTGTATCGTGTTTTAAGCGGATTTTTTCTTGCTGCACTCATTGCCATACCCCTGGGATTTCTAATCGGTATGTCTCCATTAATGCATAAGGCATTAAATCCGTTTATCCAGGTTCTGCGGCCAATTTCACCCCTGGCATGGATGCCACTTGCACTTTTTGTTATCAAGGACTCTGAAGCTTCGTCGATCTTTGTTATTTTTATCTGCTCAATCTGGCCGATGTTAATCAATACCGCATTTGGTGTTGCCAATGTGCGCGATGACTGGATTAATGTCGCACGTACGCATGAGCTTAAGGCATTTAAAACCGCGATTCTGGTTATCTTACCCGCAGCCGCCCCGACTATTTTAACCGGCATGCGCATTTCGATGGGTATTGCCTGGCTGGTGATCGTGGCCGCAGAAATGTTAGTGGGGGGGACCGGTATTGGTTATTACGTATGGAATGAATGGAACAACCTTGATCTGAGCAGTGTGATCTTTTCTATTCTGATGATTGGTATGGTCGGTATGTTGCTAGATCTGACACTATCCTCGATCAGTCGCCTGATAGAGTATCAGGAGTAGGCATTATGATGAAAAAATATTTTTTAGAAGTTGATGGGCTGGGAAAACGTTACCCGGCTAAAGAAGGTGAGTTAAGCGTTTTTGAAGATGTAAATTTTGGCATTGAAAAAGGCGAGTTTATTTGCATTATTGGTCATTCTGGCTGCGGTAAATCGAGTATTCTCAATATCCTTGCAGGACTCGATTCTGCGACCGAGGGTGGCGTAATTATGAATGGCAAGGAAGTGTCTGGGCCGAGTTTAGAGCGGGGTGTTATATTCCAGAATTACAGTCTTTTGCCCTGGCGCTCGGCACTGAAAAATATCACCTTTGCTGTTCAGGTGCGCTTTGCGCAATGGAGCAAAGAGAAGGTGGTAGAACACAGTCTCAGGTTTCTTGAGTTAGTCGGTTTAAAGGGGGGTGAGCATCGTAAACCATCACAACTCTCGGGGGGTATGCGCCAGCGAGTCAGTATTGCACGCGCGTTTGCAACACAACCGCAATTATTATTAATGGACGAACCCTTCGGTGCTCTCGATGCATTAACCCGAGGTATTATCCAGGAAGAACTGATAAAAATCTGGAGTGAAACTCAACAAACAGTGTTTATGATTACACATGATGTGGATGAGGCGATTCTACTGGCAGACCGAATTCTGTTAATGACCAATGGCCCCCGTGCACGCATTGCTGAATCGGTTAAGGTGTCAATTGCGCGACCACGTGAGCGAAACACCATTATTCATCATCCGGCCTATTACAAAATCAGAAATCACCTGGTGGATTTCCTGGTCAGCCGTTCTAAAGAACTAAACAGAGAAAACAATCAGGGCGTAAATGAATATAGCAACGACAATAAACCCGTTGAAGTTGATCCTGCTAAAATAAAAGAGTCGGAAGCTGTAGCGCTTCATGCTTGATGCCAGTGTTCATTAATGCCGCATACTAGCCATAAGCAATCGTTTCCCAGAATATTTACTCGACGCTAAATATTCTCTGTTAAAGAATATCTCACTCGGGGAAAGACCGCCGTTTTTTGGCGCGCTGTCCCTGAGCAGCCCTATAACAGTGGTTATACCGCGACCATTACCACCGTGGTGCAGGCAGCGACGTCTCCTGAAAAAAAATTGACCGTTGATTATAACTGGGAATTCGTGTTGGCTCCCCGTGGACTAAACAGCCAGGATCATCTGGTGATGATAAGGGCAGAGGTATAAGCACCGATATCAATGGCAATGTCTTTGTAACCGGGCAAACTAACGGTAACCTTGATGGCAATACCAGTGCCGGGGCACTGGATATATTCGTCGCTCAATACAACAGTGCGGGCAATAAAAAATGGAGAGACAGGAAGCAATAGTGAAACCGGATTCGATGGTTTCCTATTGCTTCTATAGACTGCATGTCGGTTGCTCAAGTTGCGTCGTGCACTTGCCGTAATAAGTTAAAAACAAGATGGCTGGTTATTATGCGCATCACCCTAAACCCGCCCTGTCAATGGAAATACATACAGTTAGAGTGCTTTCAATGTTCACGGTGCCAAATCAGTTCACCATTACGAAATACTTGTTTGATGCGATGCAAGGGCACACTGTGTTCTTCGCCCTCATCATCATAGAAATAAAAGAAATAATGGTCACCCTTATCAAAACTGATTTGTTTCATAGATTTTAGAATAATATGTTCTTCAACTCGATCATAAAAGCCAATAATAAAATCAGCCTGGGCAAAGTCTTTATCCCATTGAACACGATTTATTAATTCATGTATTGGCTGCATATTGTTGCTTCGTTATTTGACAGGGTATTTGTTAGACATAACTGGATAAGATCACTCAAACAATCTGCAGAACCAGGTATTGCGCTTTGCCTTTCAATTTCTACGCTTAGATCTATATTCAAAAGACAACACTTGATCCCGTCATACGCTTGGCCAGATTTAAAACAAACAGTTTATATCAGAGTTTTTACTCTGCTCCCAATTACTTTATTGACTCTGAGCTTTCCTAAATCTCTTTAATCAATATTGAAAATAAACGAGTAAAATACTTTGAGTCTCACTCTAATTTTTCTATAAGTACATTATTAAAGTCAGGGTCATTCCAATAGTCTTTAAAATCAGAATCAGACCTAAACTGTTCGCCCGGTTTACCAGGCTTCAGTGCTTGTTTCATGGTTTCTAGCAGCAAACCCTTTTCTTTATGAACCGTATGGTAACAGAATAACTGAATCGTTTAATTAACTAATAACATACAAACTGCTAGCGGTTGGCATCCAGAAAAAACTGACATGGGTAGCCGCAAACGTCCTTTCAGGAGTAAGAAAAAATAGCCAGTGTTACTTTTTAATAATCCATATTTTTTTTTCCATGTTCAATTGATGGTGATTTAACAGTATTTTTATCTATTTCGATATTAGCGTACCTTTCTGAAACGCCCGCTCTTATACTACACCTCACTTCTATGTAAGTTCTTTCAACTAACCAACTCCCCTTTACTTTAATAAAATTTCCCTCATTCCACCAGGACGAAGACCAATTATAAGGCGTTATATCCTGTGCTAAAAAATATTGACTCGATTCATTTTTACACCACTCTCTCAATTCTTTTGAATTATTTATTATAATTTCTTTATCATAAGCGAATATAACAGAAGCATATAAAAACAAAACGACAAAAGATAAATTTTTCATGGTTTTCCTTGTTTGTTTTTAGCCTAATGACGCCGCAAAGACACCAGTCTTCATCACCTTATTCAGTATCTCGTTTTGCCAGAAAAAAATATCAGGACACTCATTCTAAAAAATATAAACCCCAAATATTTTTTAAGAATAATTTTATATAGTTTAGGTTACCCTCTGTGTCAGGATAGTTGTCGCCTTCTTTGAAAAACACCAGACAGAGGGCGTAGTGAGTTAAAAATGACACATTGTTCAAAAGAACAAAGAGAAGCTATTGTTAGTCAATATATTAACAGC
>Ga0316207_10001566_pt1 | contig 27366 bp, 27 predicted proteins | sample 6weekpyrite_MG_FD_204943 | JGI IMG/M metagenome (GOLD analysis project Ga0316207, IMG submission 204943) | Microbial mat bacterial communities from mineral coupon in-situ incubated in ocean water Damariscotta River, Maine, United States -... | ecosystem: Environmental > Aquatic > Marine >... | reverse complement strand
CAGTTTGCAATCACGTTGGCAATGCGCGGGTCAAGGTATCCGTGGGTATCGGAAATAATGCCAATGCGTGTGTGGGAGAGCATATTCATGATAAACATTTTCTCGAATCAGTCTATAAATAAGCGGAATTTGTGGCGCGAATAATAGCGAAACATTATGCTTACGTCATCTGTTATAAAAATGAGGAACATAATATGACTGATTGCCTATTTTGCAAAATGGTGAGCGGAGAGATTAAGCCCGATACTGTTTATGAAGATGACGATGTATTGGTTTTTCGAGATATTAGTCCCCAGGCACCCATGCATGTATTGGTGATCCCGAAACGCCACATATCAACCCTAAATGATTTAGACGGTGACGACGCCAGGCTTACCGGGCAACTGACACTGGCCGCAGCCAGGGTAGCAGAGCAAGAGGGGGTCGCTGAGTCAGGGTATCGTACTGTAATGAATTGCAATGCCGCTGGCGGTCAAACCGTTTATCACATTCACATGCATGTATTGGCAGGTCGTAATCTGAGTTGGCCACCGGGCTAGGCTTTAGCGCATTTCATTGTAATGGGTCATCCCAACCATGATGACAATGAGTGCCGGAATCACGCTAATCGGGTTAAAGCCGACAAAGCTGATTAACATCCCCTGTTCGATAATGGTAATGCTGGTAAAAAGCAATACGCCCCATTTTCGCATCTGCCAATAACCGACGATGGCTATCAGTTGGCCACAGCTAAGCGCAACGTAATACATAGCAAACCATTCGGGCATGCCAGTAAACTGGGCATTCGCGAAATGGTAGAGGCCGTAGCCCACGTACAGGGCCCAAATGAGGCAAATGGCATTAATGGGGCCGGGACGAGCATCAAAATTCATACGAGAGAACACCTGCAGTAAAATTAGCTGGCCGCATTCTAGGGGGTTTGACTACGAAGGTACAATAGAAAGGCTATATCATTGGAAAAACAACATTTGTGACTATTTCTGTAATTTATAGATAACTTATTGTTTGTTAATCATTTTATCGACTTCAGATTCGGCCAAAAGCCAATCATCCATGGCATTACCCGGGACGAAATTGCGTTGCTGGGCATTAAAATAAGCCCTTTCCTCGATCATTTGCTGGCGAGTTGTGGCATCAATTACTTTGCGAGCTGGTTTGCGTTTGCTTGCCGTTTTTTGGGCTGCCGTGGCTTTAGGCTTCTTGCTGGCTTTCTTGCTAACTTTTTTTGTGGTTTTCTTGGTCGCCTTTTTCTTTGCCTTGCTGGCTTTAGTGGAATTGGCCATGAAAACTTCCTCCGTAATGTTTTCTTGTTCAATGAGCTTGCGCGAGTGCAATACTATAACGTTAGAAACGCAGTAATCTACCTATAGTACACATACAGATAATATGGATATATTTTAGTGTCGATCTGCTATGATTGAGCACATATCAATCGAACCGGGACAAGGATGCAAGTTCGCTCATTACCAGGGTTAATTCCCCCTCAATTACCAAACCACACGTCGCCACGTGCGGTTAACCCTGTTCCTGCACAGGATGAACGCAGTCAGCGGGCGGTCTCTGTCCCACGTCAAAACAGTTCAGTAAACGAAGCACAATTGATCGTGTCGAGGCAAAATCAACGTTACAGTTATACCCCAATTAATGCAGATGGGTCTAAGGCAGCGCAAGCATTGCAGACTTACTTTGATATTCAAACCCAGGATGAAAGGGAAGGTTCACAAGCGTTACTAGGTGTTGATATTCGGGTATAGCATCACGTGGAACCAACTCAAAGCAGTGTTGACTAATCATTACAAGTAAACATTGTGTATTCTCTTATGTATTTTCAAGATCATAAACAGCATAGAGTATTGAAGGTGTGGCTTTTGCTGGCCTTTCTGTTGTCACCGCTGCCTGTACACGCGGGAGCCTTTGAACAATTGTTTGCACCTAAAGCCGAGTTGTGGGAAACCTGGTTAACACATAACAAAGATTCAACTAAGCATATTGCACATGCTAACTGGAATTCATTCTTACAGAATAATATCAAGCAAGGCAGTGATGGCATCAATCGACTCGACTATGCAGCCGTCTCGAATGAAGACCGAAATAGATTGCGTGCCTATATTACAGCGATGCAAAATATTATTATCGGCAATTACAACAAGCATGAACAGTTAGCGTATTGGATTAATCTCTATAACGCAGTAACCGTCGATATTGTGTTGGCACATTACCCGGTTGCTAGTATTCGAGATATTGATATTTCGCCTGGTTTCTTTTCCGATGGTCCATGGGGAAAAAAAATGCTCCTTATTAAGGATGAGGCAGTATCACTGAATGATATCGAGCATCGTATATTGCGACCTATCTGGAGGGATGCGCGAATACATTTTGCAGTAAATTGCGCTTCAATTGGTTGTCCAAACCTGAATCAACGTGCTTTTGATGCGCAGATAATTGAGCAACAACTTGATTTGGCTGCAGCGGATTTTATTGCACATCCCCGTGGCGTAACAATAACGAGTGATGGTGTGGTGGTATCAAGTATCTTTAGCTGGTTTCAACAGGATTTTGGTAAGACTGAATCGGACGTTATTAAATACATTCAGCAATACGCAAATAAAAACCTGGCCAAATCATTAGAAGGGACAGTGTTTTTTCATGACGATAATTATGATTGGTCACTTAATGATGTTCAGGGTACCAGAGATTGATTTCGATTATTATTCCAACACTCAATGAAGAAAAGGCATTGCCTGGTACATTGCAACGTGTCTTCGAGCAGGCGGGAGAGTATGAAGTTATTATTGCTGATGGCGGCAGTAATGATAGAACATTGGAAATAGCAAAGGAAAATTCGCAAGTAAGTATTGTCACCGCCAATCAAGGGCGTGCTAGTCAAATGAATGAAGGCGCATTGCTGGCAAAAGGAGAGTGGCTATTGTTCTTGCATGCCGATGCGCTTTTGCCGATAGATGCATTGATCTTGATACAACAACAATCTGCAGATGCGGGTGGCTTTCGGCATCGTTTCTCTAACAGTGGCTGGAGCTTTAGGTTGGTTTCATGGTTACATAATTTCCGCTGTTCTGTTACAGGTGTTTTTTATGGCGATCAGGCGATGTTTATTCGGAGAAATTTATTTGAAAGTATGAATGGCTTCCCTGACGTGCAAAATATTGAGGATCTACTGTTTGGTGAAAAGCTAATAAAGATGACAAAGCCAGTGTTTCTTGAAAAAGAAGTAATAAGTGACTCTCGAAAATTTGAGCAACATGGCGTGTGGTTAAGCCTATTAAGGGTGGTTATTATCCAGCTATGCCACGAATTTAAATTACCAGCACCAGCAAAGAAATTCTTTGCTAGTGTTCGCTAATTAAAATCTAATTAATCGTAGTCTTCATTAAGTGAATTAAGAAAAGCCAATAAATTTTCCACATCACTTGTATTTAATCTTATTTTTTTCATATCTGAGTCAGTATTTCGCAAGGCATGTTGTCTAGCTAGTTCGCTGTTGGTGAGATACATTGTCAGCACTTCTTGTAGTGTGTTTAATCCACCGCTGTGCATGTAAGGTGCTGAATGACCCAGGTCTCGTAAGGTTGGTGTTTTAAATGCAGCGATACTTTTGTTTAACATTTTAGTAGGTGTACAGCTGGCTTTTTCTTTTTTACAAAGGATGGACTTGATTTTTTTCTGTGGGGCAGGCATGTCATCGTTAAGCACTATATTCCAAAGACCAAGATCAGTTGCACCTGGTTTTTTCTTACTTGGAAGAGATCGAAATGTGGACAGTGCAATGGGGTGTTTTGTGCTGGCAGGAAGATAATATGCGGCATTGTTGCTGCGTTGCGCAAGGTTAGGAATGCTAATAGTATTAAATGCGCCTGCGCCATGCAATTTATCATACTGATTCTGACTGATGCCGGTATTGTGAAAGCTAAAATCGGTAAAATGCGGTAGCTGATGACAGCTAGCACAATTGCCACCACTGCGGTCACCATTTCCGGCACGCAAGAATAGTTGCATGCCTTTTAATGCTTTCTCGGAAAATGCAAATTTCTGTTGGTGGCTTTCAAAGCTTCGCTGCGTACTCGAAACGAAGACAGGATTTTCAAGTTGATTTATCTTGTGTAGCAAACGCTGCCCATAAGCGGCGGCTGACTCGTTTTTGGCAGGAGCGCGAGGCAGCTTGTTTAAACTGAGAAATGTATCGTATGGACTACCATTGTATTGACCATTTTCATCGGTGGAAAAACTGAGGTCGTTCATGTATGCCGTAACAAGTTTCGCGACAGCATTGAGTATTTCAAGGTCCGATGCTGTTGCGGTATCAATGCGGTACTCAGCAGGCAATCGAAATTCTTTAGTCAGGTTCTTGTCGGTTCCTTTAAGTACGTTATGGTAGCTGCCACCAAATTCACTTGCTAATTCACCCTTGCCATCATCATTGCGAATAATGCTGGCAATATGTTTAACGGCAATTGCTTTTTCGTTTACTTTCCAACCAAAATTTCGACCAGTGAAGGTACCGATTACCAAATCTTCCAGGCTATTAAACTCTCCATCAAAGTGGAACAGAATATTGTCAACATCTGCTTTGTTGATGTTGACAAGTCCCATGCTGTTCCGACCGGTTTTGTGCATACCATCGTTCCTGTTTGGAATAGGGCTTAATGCGGCAAAGTCCGCATAGATTCTCATGCCCAGCTCATCGTTATGTTCGTCAACCATATGGCATGCTCGACAATTCATTGTTTTGCCAGCAAAGGCACCGCGTACGGGCTTATTGGTTGTTAATGTTTTGGCCAGGGTGGGATCTGCCTTATTGGGATCTTTGTACCAGGACTGTGCGAAGCGTGTTTCAAGGAATAAGCGCTCACCGAGAGTGACTTCTGCGGGATCGACGATAGTTGTTGTATTAGCTGACAGCGGCTGTTGCGAAATTGCCGTTGTGATGGCTAAAACGAAAAGTAAGGCTTTCATTAGTATTTCCTATTGTGAGTCACGCACATCTTCACAGGATTCTATGCGGGTTAGGCTAGTAGAGGCAGTGAAGCTATAGGCGATTACTATTCGCACACTTTGATGTAACGCATTGATACAGGCTAAATTTCTTATGTATCAGTGTCATGTATGTTTTCACGGTGCTGAGTATACGAGCATTATAATGCGAATGAGAATGATTATCAATACAGTAATGGCTAAAAAATCAACCAGGCAATTTTCAAAATTAAAAAAAAGAGATATTATAAACAGCGTTTAAATTACGGTAATGATATGACTTCATAAGATTAATAATAGAACATGGGGACTTGGTTATGCTTAAGACACGGAATTTGAGTCTTGCTAATGGCAACAGTGCCGGTCAAGAACGAGACGCACCAAAGGTATTGGCCTCGCTGATTCAAGAAGCAGGGGTTGTTTTTAATGGCTCTGCCGCCTGGGATATTCAGGTACATGATGAGAATGTATATCGGCAAATACTCACCAAGGGATCATTAGGTCTCGGCGAGTCATATATTGAGGGTTTGTGGGACGCGCATTCACTGGATGAATTATTCACACGCCTGATAAATTTCGATATCGACAAGAAAGTTGTAGGCTGGGCCAAGCTCCGGCTGCTGGGCGAGATACTGCGGCATAAATTTTCTAATTTACAATCACCGAAACGTGCCTTTCAGGTAGGTGAACAGCATTACGACACAGGTAATGACATATTTAAAGCGATGCTCGATCCAACTATGAGTTATTCTTGTGGTTACTGGGAAAATGCAGAGACGCTTGAACAGGCACAACTTAATAAGCTGGATATGATTTGCCGAAAGTTAGAGCTCAAACCGGGTGAAACTTTATTAGAGATTGGTTGTGGTTGGGGTGGATTAGCACATCATGCCGCTAAAAATTACGGTGTAGAAGTAACGGGTATTACTGTATCGAAAGAGCAGCAACATTTAGCTCAACAACGCTGTGCCGGGTTACCTGTAAAAATAGAATTAATGGATTACCGTAATCTGCAAGGAAAATTCGACAAGATTGTTTCTGTTGGTATGTTCGAACATGTTGGAGCAAAAAATTACCCGGTTTATTTTAACAACGCAGATAGATTGCTTAATAACAATGGTTTGTTTTTACTGCACACGATTGGTAATCACTGCACTACCAAATCGGTTGATCCCTGGATAGATAAATATATTTTTCCAAATGGTAAATTACCATCTGCACGCGAGATATCACTGGTTGTTGAGAATAAATTCATCATTGAGGATTGGCATAATTTTGGTCAGGACTATGATAAGACCTTAATGGCGTGGATGAATAGATTTGATGAGGCATGGCCAGAATTAAAGACCAGTTATAACGAACGATTTTATAGAATGTGGAAATATTATTTGTTGTCTTGTGCCGGTTTTTTTCGCTGTCGACAAGGGCAGTTATGGCAGCTGGTATTAAGTAAACGAGCTCGTTCGGGGGTTTATCGCTCTATTCGTTAGAAAAAGAAGGCCCGTTATGTGCGGGCCTTCTTTAATCGCAATGGCTTATTAGCGTTACCGAAATTTTATTTCGGTAAATAGGTGTCCAATTCTTCTGCACCGCCAATATGTTTACCATCAATAAAAATCTGCGGCACTGTTTCTAAACCAGTCATGGCACGAACTGAACGTAGGCTTGCATTGTCGCCCAGTACGATTTCTTCATAAGCCATATCATGTTTCTTTAATGCCGCCTTGGCGTTGATACAGAATGGACAACCTGTGCGAGTAATAATACTAATCGCACTTGGTTTCTTGGCATTCGGGTTGATGTAGTTCAGCATTGTATCAGCATCTGAAACTTCAAACGGATCGCCTGGTACATCAGGTTCAATGAATTGCTTTTCGACGATGCCGTTCTTAACCAACATAGAATAACGCCATGAACGCTGGCCAAAACCCAGGTCCAGCTTGTCTACCAACATGCCCATGCCTTTCGTAAATTCGCCATTGCCATCAGGAATAACCGTAATGTTTTCTGCTTCCTGATTCTGTTTCCATGCATCCATCACGAAGGCATCGTTGACAGACATACAGACAATTTCATCAACCCCATTTTCTTTAAATGCACCTGCTAATTCGTTATAGCGAGGTAGGTGAGTCGCCGAACAAGTGGGCGTGAATGCACCTGGTAATGAAAATACCACGACGGTCTTATCCTTAAATATGTCATCCGTTGTCACGTCGACAAACTCGTTATTTTGACGCGTTTTAAATGTTACCGATGGTACGCTCTGACCTTCATAATTTTTCATTTGATTCTCCATCAATGTTGTTGAATAGTTGTTCAGTTCTTACTGACTTGCTGCCATTATCTAGATATTCTCATGATTGTAAAAATCGTTTATTTCTACTATAATGATAGGTAATTCCTATTGTAAGGTTACCAGGATGAAGCTACGTGAACTCGAATATTTAGTGGCAGTGGCTGAAGAACGTCATTTTCACAGGGCTGCAGCGCGTTGCTTTGTGAGCCAGCCAACCTTGAGTGGTCAATTAAAAAAACTCGAGGAAGAACTTGGGGTGATATTGGTCGAGCGCACAAACCGAAAAGTGGCGATGACCGAAGTTGGCCTGGCGGTAAGTGAGCAAGCAAGGCGCGTGTTGGCTGAAGTCAATGTGATAGGCGATATCAGCCAGGCCTATCAAGATCCACTGAAAGGGGATCTAAAATTGGGTATTATTCCTACTATTGCCCCTTATTTATTACCGGTCATCATGCCCGAGTTGAATAAGGCGTTTCCAAAATTGAAATTTTGGTTGTATGAATACCAGACACACATATTACTCAAGAAGCTTGAGCAGGGTGAATTAGATTGTCTTATTTTGGCTTTACCCATCGACAAACATGATTTTGTTGAAGTTGATTTGTTTCGTGAACCCTTCCGTCTTGCCGTTAAACGTGGACAGACATTATCAAAGCAGCCAGAGATAAATCTAGGCGATATCGCGAATACGGAAATGTTACTCCTGGAGGAGGGGCATTGTCTTCGTGGGCATGCGTTAGATGTTTGTCAATTAGCCGGTGCAAGGGAAGGGGCTCAGTTTCAGGCGACTAGTCTTGAAACCTTACGTCACATGGTTGGTGAAGGCATGGGAATGACATTAATGCCTGAGCTGGCAGTGCCAGGGAAAACCAGCAAACGAGATGCGGTTCAGTATTTACAATTTAGTGACCCTAAACCGAATCGCCGAATTGGCCTTTTGCATCGGAAAAACAGTTATCGAGAAGATGCGTTTGAAAATATTAGTGAACTAATTCGTTCAATTTTACCGGTTAATATGTTTTTCTAGAATTGTAGTCACTTAAATTAATTTAATTTTCTAATTTTAAATTTTTTGCCTTTAATTTTCCCTTCTGACAATATTTTTAAAGCTTGTTTGCCAATGGAGCGTTCAACCGCAACATAGGATACGTGATCAGCAATGTCTATTTTTCCGATTTGCTTGCCAGGAATAAGCTTATTTGCAGTGAGTGCGCCTAACAAATCACCCGCACGGACTTTATCCTTGCGACCACCATTGATGACTAAGGTGACCATTGGCGGAATTAGCTTGAAGTGCTCTCGGGCCTTTAGTGTCGCGGTGTGATCTATTCTTATCGATATATCCTGATATTTTTCTATGGCAGTGACCTTGGGCGATTCAGAGTTCATGAATAGACTTAGCGCAAGACCTTCTTTACCCGCACGGCCAGTGCGGCCAATACGGTGGACATGTACTTCCGGATCAGGCGATAACTCAAAATTAATAACAGCTTCAAGATCCTTAATATCTAATCCACGAGCAGCTACGTCAGTTGCAATAAGAATAGAACTACTCTTATTTGAAAATTGAACTAATACGCGATCGCGTTCATTTTGATCGAGATCACCATGTAATGCTAATGCATGAAAGCCTTTTTGCCACAATGCATCAGCAAGATTCTGACATTGCTGTTTTCGATTACAAAACACCACAGTCGATTGAGGCCTGTAATGATGTAATAGGGCGATTAGTTTTTCAGTACGCTCATCGCGATTGATTTCATAGAAAATTTGTTTAATTTTATTGTGTTCTATTTTTTCTGTAACCCGAACATCCACCGGATCATTTTGTATTACATGACTAATTTCTTTTATTTCGTCAGGGTATGTAGCAGAAAATAACAAGGTTTGTCGCTTGCGTGGCAGCATGCTAATGATGTGGGTTATGTCGTCGTGAAAACCCATGTCCAACATGCGATCGGCTTCATCCAGTACCAGCATGTTTAGACTGGCAAGTTCCAGTGAACCCTTTTGCAGGTGCTTTAATATTCGGCCAGGAGTGCCGACCACAACATGTGGGTGGTGCTCCAATGAAGCAAGCTGTGGACCAAAGGGTTTGCCACCACACAGGGTAAGCACCTTGGTATTCGGTATTGCACGTGCCAGGCGCCGAATTTCTTTGCTCACTTGATCGGCTAATTCTCGGGTCGGGCAAAGAACCAATGCCTGGGTTCGATACGTTAGTATGTCGAGTCCATTTAATAGACCGATAGCAAAGGCGGCTGTTTTGCCACTACCCGTTTTCGCCTGTGCAAGCAGATCTTGTCCATCGAGGACAAGCGGAATACTTTGGGCCTGTATCGGTGTCATTATCTCGTAGCCGAGTGACTTGATATTGGCCAGAACCTCTGGGGTGAGTGGAAGTGATGCGAAGGTAGTATTAGTCACGTGGAATCAATCTTTAGTATCGGTTGCTAAGGCCGCGCATAATAGCAGATATGCGCAAAGAGTGGCTTAATTATGCACGGTTTTAATGGTATCTAAGCCGTATTTTGACGTATTTATCTGATATGATCACGGCCGCTTATTGATAAACAATTTTGGAGAATACCCATGGCTACTGCCAGTGCAAGACATATACTCGTAGAAACGGAAGAACAATGTGCAGACCTGAAAGCACAAATCGCTGATGGTGCCAGCTTTGCTGATATTGCTAAAGCGCATTCAAAATGCCCATCTGGCCAAAATGGTGGTGAATTAGGTGAGTTTGGCCAGGGTCAAATGGTACCTGAGTTCGATACGGTAGTATTTAATGATGAGTTGAATGTTGTGCATGGCCCAATACAAACTCAATTTGGATATCACCTGCTGGAAACAACTAGCCGTTCAGATTAAAGTTGCGAATGGCAGTAGTGAGAAGGCTGGCTAATGCTAGCCTTTTTTATATGTCGTGATGTGGCTTTTTCGAACATAAAACCGTTAGCGAAATAATGGTATGTCATCAGTGAAATTGAGGGCAGTTGTTTATGTGGCGAGGTTAAATATGATATTAGTGGCGATCCACTGCGGTTTTATCATTGCCATTGCGAGCGTTGTTGCCAGGCAACGGGAACGGGCATGCAAACAACTCACTGAACATGCCGGTTACCAGTATTACAAGGCTTCAAGGCGAAGAGCAATTAAAGCGCCATAAGGTGCCGGAGGCAGAGCGGTTCTATACGAAATCGAGATTATGAAAGCGAACATTAAACAAAAAATTTTTCTTGGTTTGGCATTATTGTTTTGCTCTCAGCACATAAGCGCTGCAACCGAGGTGGAAGAGATTGAAGTACCGGTTAATGAGCAGGAGCTTTTTATTTCTCGTTATACGGCGATGGGTGAGCACCTCATTATATGGGTCGCACCGGGTTATGGTTCTCATGAACGCAGTATTGCAATGGCGAAACAACTGGCAGCGCGTGACATTGAGGTTTGGCACGTTGACTTGGCAGACAGCCTGTTTCTGCCGAAAAACACCAGTACTATGCGCACTATTGATGGAAGTTATGTTGCCGGGTTAATTGATGCTGCTTATAAACAAACGGGTAAGACGATCACATTACTCACGCGCTCATATGGTGCTCTGCCTTTGCTGCGTGGCGCTCGAGTTTGGCAAAATAATCATCAAGTGGATAATGCGGATTACCTTAATGGTGCGATCTTGTTTTCACCTGAAATGTATCAAACGATTCCTGCATTAGGACTACCACCAGTATACGCAGATATTACTTACGCAACTAATATTCCCATTATGTTGTATCAAGCGGGTAATCGCGGTAACCGCTGGCAATTAGAAGGATTATTAGAGAATCTTGAACTGGGTGGCGCATCCGTCTTTGTACGGGTTAAACAAGGTGTCACAGGATTGTTTTATACGGGGGATACATCAGCCACGACGACTGCTACGCTGAAAAAGTTGCCCGATGACATTGTGAATGATTTGGCATTGCTGAATAAATTACCAATACCTAAACGTACCACTAAATTACCGACAGCTACTCATGTTAATAATCTGGGTTTGGACACGCGTTTAAAAGCTTTCAAAGCAGGCATGGAACCCTGGCCACTTGAGTTAATCAGTGCATCAGATGAGAAATACATCCGAAAAGATTATACCGGCAAGGTTACGCTGGTAAACTTTTGGGCGACGTGGTGCCCACCTTGTGTTGAAGAAATTCCATCCTTGAATAGTTTACGAAAAAAAATGCAGGGAAAACCCTTTGAACTTATTTCGGTTAATTATGCTGAAGATGAACATCGTGTAAAAGAATTCCTGAAAAAAGTTAATGTGGATTTCCCAGTGTTGTTGGACGAAACAGGACGCGTTTCCGCGCAGTGGAATGTCCTGGTATACCCGGCAACGTTTGTTATATCACCTGATGGGAAAATAACACATGGCGTGAATGGCGCTATTTTATGGGACAGTCCAGAAGTGGTTAAACAACTTAATGAATTGATGCAAATACGTAACAATTAGACACATTTGGTGATTGATAATAGCAATCTGATTATGGTTTTTACATTTAGTGTTATTTCATTTTTGCTGTTTTGCAGGGTTATTTTATTGTTAACCGGCTTTTTTTAATATTCTACTTTGGTTTTTTCCTTGTTGGCCGTTACTAGATATTCAGTTCGGATAAGAAATGAACTGTGGGTTATTAAATGATGGATTAACGTAATTTAGTAGGACAAGTCAATGCAACTTAGGACCAATGAGATGCAAGCATTAATAGAACGACGTGATGAAGTTGTTGCCAGGCTGGAGAAAACCGAGCGTCAGCAAGACATGAAATCAGTGGATACTAATGTCATAGTGAATGTGTCAGATAATAAATCACATAATGCATTACTGCCAGGAAAGGTTAATTGATAGCATGCCATAGCGTCGTGATTTACGTGGATTTTCTATGCTTAGTTTAATTTCGGGTTACGCTGTTATTGACTTGAATTTTTCTAAATAACACGATTTTCTTGATCCTACTCAAGGAATTCTGCTTTTTGTCTATCTACACTAAGTGCGGGATAGGGAATAAGGGTAGCGAGAATGTTAGGTGAACATCACTATTTGGCTACTGAGATGCCAGAGTATAAGGACATTATCCACCAACTTAAGGTGAGTGATCGCGATTTTGCTAAATTATATAACATCTTTGTTGAGGTGGATAAGGTGATCTATCGTATTGAAGAAGGCATCGAGACACCCTCTGACCAATATACGCAAACATTAAAGCATCAGCGGGCGCTGTTAAAAGATGAAATCTGCGACATGCTTAAAACAACGTAACGGAAATAGAGAAATGGTTAATAGAGATTATATGATGCAGGAGTTGCTTGACCGACGCGATGAATTGGTTAGCAGATTGGAGTCGATTGAAAAGGATTATCGTGGTGGTTTAGATGCAAATTCAATTGAGCGCGCGGTGCAACTCGAAAATGCAGAAGTGCTCAGTGGTATTGCGAATGCAGCCGCCAATGAGCTGGAAGAGGTTGAAGACAAGTTGGCGCACTTCGCCTGACATAAAAAAGACCCGCATATAGCGGGCCTTTTTTGTGCTCAGTACAACGCTTATTTTGCGTTTCGCTCCTGCGCTTCCTTGATAACCACCTCGGCCACGTTTTTCGGACATGGCATGTAGTGTAAGAACTCCATTGAGAACTGACCACGACCAGACGTCATTGTTCGCAAGTCACCAATGTAACCAAACATTTCTGAAAGTGGACATTCAGCCTTGATGCGAACACCTGTTGGCCCTTTTTCCTGATCTTTGATCAGGCCACGGCGACGGTTAAGGTCACCAATAACATCACCAACGTTATCATCAGGTGTGTATACATCAACCTTCATGATTGGTTCCATCAGCTGAGCACCTGCTTTCGGCATGGTTTGACGGTAAGCACCCTTGGCTGCGATTTCGTAAGCGATGGCAGAGGAGTCAACCGCGTGGAAGGCACCATCTGTTAGCGTTACTTTGAAATCGAGACATGGGTAACCGGCGAGTACACCTTTATCCATACTGGTCTTGAAGCCTTTTTCAACAGCAGGCCAGAATTCGCGAGGGACGTTACCACCGGTAACCGTTGATTCAAACTCGTAACCACTGCCTGGTTCGCCCGGCTCGATAGTGTATTCAATTTTCGCAAATTGACCAGAACCACCAGATTGTTTCTTATGCGTATAGGCGTCTTCAGTGCGTTGCGTAATGGTTTCGCGATAGGCCACTTGAGGCTTACCTACTTCAACTTCTACGCCGTGAGTACGTTTAAGAATATCGACCTTAATATCCAGATGTAGTTCGCCCATACCTTTAAGAATGGTTTCACCACTTTCTTCGTCTGTTTCAACGCGGAATGAAGGATCTTCTTTAACCATTTTACCAATCGCGATACCAAGCTTTTCAGAAGCAGCTTTGTCTTTTGGTGAAACAGCAATCGAGATAACGGGATCAGGGAAAACCATTGGCTCAAGTGTAGCAGGGTGCTTAGGATCACAAAGTGTGTGACCTGTTTGCACGTTCTTCATACCGATGAAGGCAACAATATCACCGGCTTCACAGCTATCCAGTTCTTTACGATCGTCGGCTTCCATTTCTACGATACGACCAATACGTTCTGTTTTACCTGTGAAGGTATTGAGGACGCTATCACCCTTGTTAAGAACACCTGAGTAAACACGGACGAAGGTTAACGCACCAAAACGGTCATCCATAATCTTGAATGCCAGGGCGCGGAATGGTTCGCTTGAATCAACGGTTGCAACTTCACCCGTTTCTTCACCTTCTTCGTCAGTTAGTGGTTGTGGGTCAACTTCTGTTGGATCAGGTAGGTAGTCAACCACCGCATCAAGAACTAATTGAATGCCTTTGTTCTTGAAAGCAGAGCCACAGTAAGTAGGGAAAAAGTCCAGCGCAATTGTACCTTTACGAATACAGCGTTTGATGTCTTCGATAGAAGGTTCTTCACCTTCTAAATAGGATTCCATCAAATCATCATCTTGTTCAACAGCGGTTTCGATTAACTTTTCACGGTACTCTTCAGCCTTGTCGACCATGTCGGCAGGGATGTCTTCAATCTTGTAGTTTTCAGGTTGGCCAGAGTCATCCCATACCCATGCTTTACGCGTAAGCAGATCAACCACGCCAGTGAAGTCGTCTTCGATACCAATTGGTAAAACCATAACCAGCGGGGTAGCCGCAAGTACGTTTTCTACTTGATCAACAACACGGTAGAAGTCGCCGCCCATACGGTCAAGCTTGTTAACGAAGATAACGCGAGCAACACCTGATTCGTTAGCATAGCGCCAGTTTGTTTCCGATTGAGGTTCAACACCACCAGAGGCACAGAATACGCCAACACCACCATCGAGTACTTTAAGTGAACGATATACTTCAATCGTGAAGTCAACGTGGCCCGGTGTATCAATGATATTAAAGCGATGTTTATCCCATTCACATGAGATCGCAGCGGATTGAATCGTAATACCGCGCTCCGCTTCCTGGTCCATGAAATCGGTGGTTGCTTCACCATCATGTACTTCACCGGTTTTATGAATCGTACCCGTGAGTTTTAGAATTCGTTCAGTGGTAGTCGTCTTGCCCGCATCTACGTGGGCGAAAATACCAATGTTTCTGTATTTGCTTAAATCTGCCATAACTCTGCTCTATAGTTAATCAATTAACGAATGCCGCTAGTTGCTGGCTGCGGCTGGCACCATGTAAGTCCGCCGCTCTCTATCAGAAATCGACGGCGACGCATTATAGCTAAAAGAGAGGCGAATGGGTACGGAAAATACCGTTTTAGGCACTTATTGGCCTTTAGAAGGGCAATAAGTGCAAAAAAGGGTAAAGACCAGGGGGAAATAGTTATTTTAGAGTGGTTATTCGAGTTTAATATGCCTGTTTACGGGCTTCGTAATCGGCAACGAGTTGGTCGAAAGCCGCCTGTTCTAAATCACGCAGACCACTCATCACCATGGTTTTTTCACCAGAACCAACGATTTTGCCATTATCAGAGACAGAAAAGGTCAAATTAACGCTGCCGCGTTTACCCTGAACGTCGAGTTTTGACTCGGTCAGGTTTAGTTCAGGCTGGTGAATATCAAGCTGGTCGATATTAATCGTCATGCTTTCATAAATAATCAGCGGCCTGGCTGGATTGACCATGACATTGTGTTCCGCCATCAGTGGTACAAGGATATGCTGGAAGGTTTGCCCTGAAAATTCGACATAACGGCGGCTAAGACTATCGGTTAGCGCGGAATTGGGGTTATTGTCACCGCTATGCGCGATACTCAGATAAGGCTTGTCTTCAGTATCTTTGATAACAATGTCAGCATCGGTCATTTTTGGGAAAACCAGTTCAACTCCGTCACCGACCATGCCGGAAAAGGTAAAATGCATGTGTTGGCTGACCCCATATTTGTTTAGTACCAGAGCGAATAATAGATCACCCGGTACACAAAACCGTTTAGCATCGGTGTCATGAATCGGATTAAAGTCGCCAGCGATGGATTTCGCAAAGTCACTGGCCTGCTCACGAGAGATCTGGATAGTGCCATTCAGTTCTTGATAAAAAGGTTCTAAAAACATGCTGTTGACCGATCCGACTAATTAGGAAAGGGCGTATCTTAGCAAAGATTGGGCAGACAATATTGGTATAATTACATTTTCTTGGTTATTAGATGGAATAAGACATTATGGCTTCAGGTACCAAAACGGTCATCTTTGCTGCGTTGATCGGTAATGCGCTAATCGCAGTGACTAAATTTGTTGCAGCGTCGCTGACGGGTAGCTCGGCAATGTTATCGGAAGGTATCCATTCCCTGGTTGATACGGGTAATCAACTGCTATTACTTTATGGCTTGAAGCGCGCAGCAAAACCAGCTGATGATGATTTCCCGTTTGGGCATGGCAAGGAAATTTATTTTTGGAGCTTCATTGTAGCCATGTTGATTTTTGCATTGGGTGGTGGCATTTCTATCTATGAAGGTGTCCATAGCCTTCTAAATCCCTCCCCGATAACGGACTCGTTTATTAATTATATTGTGCTTGGTTTGGCAATTATATTTGAAGGTGCAGCCTGGCTATTTGCATTACGTGAATTCAAACAGGCTAAAGGAAAGTGGGGATATATTGAGGCAGTTCAACGCACCAAGGATCCATCCATATTTGTTGTCTTGTTTGAAGACTCTGCAGCAATGCTTGGTTTGATCGTTGCCTTTGCTGGGGTGGCACTGGCGCAATATACCGGAAACCTATATTTTGACGGTATGGCGTCCATTATCATTGGCTGTATTTTAATTGGCACGGCAATCTGGTTAGCGTGGGAAACAAAAAGTCTGCTGATTGGTGAAAGTGCAAATAAGGCAACCATACAAGGTATTCGAATTATTATGAATGCCAACCCGGCGGTTGAACATGTGAATGAAGTACTCACAATGCATATGGGACCAGACTTCATTCTGGCGAATATGAGTATCGATTTTGTTGATCACTGTAGTGCACACGAAATTGAAATAGTGATCGCAGAACTGGATAAGAAAATAAAATCCCGATTTCCCCAGATTAAGCGTATTTTTATCGAAGCCGAGAAATGCCATATTGAATAATTGCATACGAGTTGGCATTAGTAGTTGCCTATTGGGTAATGAAGTTCGTTATGATGGTCGTCACAGTCGCAATGACGCTATTATTAAATCAATGTCTAGTTTGTTTGAATTGATACCGTTTTGCCCGGAAGTGGCAATTGGTTTGAGTATTCCCCGCCCCCCGATTAATTTGGTTAATGTTGATGGGGTGATACGGGTGCGTGGCGTTGACGATCCTACGCATGATGTAACCGAGGCATTGACGAATTATGCCGGTAGTCTTTCTGGGCAGCTCAATATGTTAAGTGGCTATATTTTTAAAAGCAGATCACCAAGTTGTGGTCTGGCGGATGTTAACGTTTATGATAGTAAAACAAACCAGCTAGTGACTACCTCTGCCGGAAAATATGCAACCACCATAATGTTGCAACATCCTCAATTGCCGGTCGTGGATGAACGCGCGTTGTTTGATGAAAATAGTTGCGATACTTTTATTAAGCGTGTGTTAGCCTATTCAGAAGAAAACAATAAAAATAATTAATGTCAGGAGTGACAATGTGTTTTTCAGCAGAGGTTAGTTTTGCAACAGCTGCGGTACTTGTTCCGGGCGGGTTGGTTTGCCTAAAGCAAGCTCTCCGTATAAATAAGCCGTATTGGGCATTTGCCTTGCTGCCATTGTTGTTCGGTGTTCAGCAATTTCTGGAAGGGGCTGTCTGGCTCGCCCTGGGTGGTCTGTATGAGTATTTATTATGGCCGGCGGTATTCGGTTTTTTATTCTTTTCACATTTTTTATGGCTCGTATGGATACCGTATAGCGGTTTTCTCACCGAAACAAATAAATTAAAAAGAAAACTGTTCTTTGGTATGACCATTCTTAGTGTGTTATTTGGTGCATCTATATATCTTCCGATACTCATGAATCCTGATTGGTTATCAGTTTCAATTCAGCAACATGCGATCTATTATGATGTGGAATTAATTTATGATGCAATACTGCCGCGTTATGCTGCTACGGTTATTTATTCGGTGATTATTCTTGTACCCTTGTTGTTATCGACAGATCGCTATCACAACGTATTGGGTATATTGGTGACGATCTCAGGGTTGTTGACGTGGGCATTCTTTGGTTTGGTGTTTATCTCGGTATGGTGTTTCTTTGCCGCGATTATTTCATGTTATATTTTCTATCAAGTTGTATTAACGAAACATACGTTGCCCTCAAGCTAAGAATGACATTAATTGCCTGAGAGGGTTGCGCCGTAAGCTGCAAGGTTGTCACCAGAAAGTTTTCCTTCAGAAATTGCTTGCAGCCATTTTTTGTAATCCTGCTTTGGTTCCAGTGGGTCAAGGTAAAGACTTAATTGCAACTTCGCATCAGCAAATTGTGTTTTTCTATCGTAAATGAGTGATATCAATTTCACTACGCAATTTGAACAAGCAGCATCAAGCTGTTTAAGGTATTCGATGAGCTGATTATTGGGCATATTGATGTGAAGTTGTAACGGCATAATGGCGAAGAAATCCTCAGTGTTGGGGGGGCTTGCAGAATAGCGTACATTATCTAGCCCAAGTTCATGGGTTACTTGAGAAAGTGTATCAAGAACGGCCATAGGATTTTCAAATACAGCTAGGTTTGATTGTTTGTCAGAAAAGAACTGTTCTATTCGAGATAGTACCTGCTCTTTACCAACACAATCATCCCATTGCCTTTTATGCGCATTTTTCTGAGATTGAGATAATGCTTTGTATTCAGGTGTGCGTAATCTGTTTTCTAACTCAATGACGCAAGAAGTTTGCTTCCCTTGAGCGTTATCAAGTAATACTTGTAAAGATTTGAAATCAGAAGCGGCATTATTTTTTTGTTTAAGTGTTAAGTTCATTTCCTGTAATTTATACTCTTGTTTAGCGTATTGTTCGAGAACATCCTCTTCAAATACCGCATATGCAACACCAATCGATAGCGAGGTGGTAACGGTATAAAGGATGACAAGCTTCCATCCTTGTAATGGTCTGAATAGTAACTGTAGCAGGCGGCGCAATCTATTTATCATAAACTGTCTCCTGAACTTTTCTTAGTATATACCGTTAGGATAACTTGTTTATTATTGTCAGGATTCTTGAGAAGGGTGATGCGATCAATAATTGGCATATATTCGATGGCCTCAGACAATGAATATAAGGTTTTTAGATTACTTGTTTGTATCATGACACGCAGCGAGTGTTGATTTGGCGAGTGTATTGATACCAGTGAATTACCGGTTTTCTCTACGGCAATGATATTGGCCAGTAGATCACGTATAGAGGCGTTTTGCTTGTTAAGTTGAGTGCTGACCTGTGTTAGCGCAATGTAGCGATCAAGTGATTTTGTATGTTCCTTGCGTTGCGCAAGGCGCCTGTCTATTACCGCCAGTTCCTGTCTAACTTGATGTATTTGTTTATCGTTCGCAATTATCGCTGGGTTGTAGAATACCAGCCATATTAAAATTGTCACGAATGTTGTTATCAACACAGGGAGTAACAGGGCGACTAATGGCCTTTTCAGCATGGCTGGCTTCATGGTCGACCCCTTGAAAATTGCTTATCGGTCATCTTGAAAGCGGAGTCGGTTACGTTACCATTTCGACATACAGCGTTTTGTTGGCAAGTTACTATTCTATTGACTATGGCAGTCCAGAAAGTACGATCAGTCGCAGGTGGTTTACTGTAATAGTCGAGCACAGAGGTGCTATCGTGTGCCTGGCGTGTGCTTGCCTGTTCCTTGAAGAGCGTGTCTCGTGTCAACAAGTCAAAATAGTCCAGAATGCGGTCAGGAATGAAGCGATCACCTGCCTCAATAAAGTAGCGCCTACCTGTCTTGGACACAATAATTATTCCCCAGTTATCGTCAGTAATGAACACGTCACGAATTTGTATATCTTGCATTGTGAGCGGTTTACCGAGAGGGGTACCATCAGCACGCCAGAAATATAATTTATCAGTGTCTGTTGCAGTTATTATCCACTGTCCATCAGATGAATAGTGTATAGCAACAATGCCGCTGTCGTGTTTGAGTTGCGTCTTGTTTGTTAGCGAAGCTGAAGCACCCTGCTGAATATGCCATAAATTCACCATTCCCTGACGATCGCCGCTGGCTAACATTGTTCCGTCGGGACTCCAGGTGAGTTTACTTATTGCTGCTTGATTCTTATGTAAGGCTGAAGAAATTGCTCTGCTAGTTGCTTTATGAGTAGATACTGAGAATAAATGTATGCCTCCCTGCCAATCAGCAGTAGCCAAGATGGCCCGGGTAGGGTGCCACTGCATTACAGAGATAATGCCTTGTGCATTTTTATTGGTTTTTGAACGGGTGGTGAAAGAGAAACGTTTATTATCAGTGGTGTTGACAATGTTTATTCTGCCGCCGTTACTGGCTGTTGCAGTAAGTTTGTTGCCTATTGCGAGTTTAGGTGCTGAAGCCGTTATCTTTTTAGCGGGTTTAATGTGCGCAGGATTAGCATTTCTATTTTTAGTGAGGCCGTGGGTAATGTCAGCGGTAATCGGCAACTCGACATTTGCGAGATCGACCGGTTTGTGTATGTACTTGTTAAGTTCCTTTTGTTTTCCATTGGGTGGGCTATCAGGATGTAGATGATACAGTTTTAGCGTATCACTGTCCTTGTCGTAACTAATCTGAGGCAAGATGGCCGATTTTCCATACAGATATTGGTATATAGAAAAAATCTCTGAAGCATTTTTTGTCCATGGCGATTGATTTTCTGGCTTATCGGAAGAGATAGTTGATTTTTCAATCAGGTAAGTACCTGTGCTTGATGCCAGTAAGACACGGTCATCTAAATCCACCATGCCAGAGATTCTTGATGTAGGCCTGGTGGTTAAAATTTTATTATTTTTGATATTGCGTTCGTATAACTCACCATTACTGGATGAAAATAGCATGCTATGGCTATTTAGAACTGACACACCTGTAATGAGCTTGAAATCATATGATTTACTCGCAAGCACTAGCTGTGGTTGTGAGATTGAGTCGACATTGCCGAGTGGTAATTCATAACTGTAAGTATTTTCATCACCCTTAAGATTCAGGTATGTGCAAAGAAACAGTATCGCGTTGTCTGCTTTTTGGTGAGAAAGCAAAGTAGCTATGCTGATATACCCCGAGTCTGATTTGTTTAATTTTTCTGGTAAAGGGATATCTCTATATTCGGTATAAACCTGATTCGCCACTATGCGGGTGATTGCAAATTGAGGACGCATTTTTATTAATGACAAATTGGTTATCCAGTGATCCGTTCCATAGCTGTATGATACGGTTCTTGCGGCAAGATTCATGAACCAGTCTGGTAGCCATGTATCGTATCTGTTTACCACATTTACAAAACCATTTTCAGTTGTAATAGGGCGTGGTTTGGCAGCTTTTAAATCGAAAGGATCGATGTCGGTAATGCTTGCAATATTTAGCCATTCGCCATCCTTTTGTTCTTGCCACAGCTGTGTGTTATTTAGTAAAAGTAACTTGCTATTAATAACATCAATTTTCTCGATGGGGTAGTCAGTCAAGATGACCGGCTGCAAATTTTCCGGAGTAGTATTGCGTATATTCCATACGCTGAGTGTGTTGCGGTCATCGGCCGAGATAATCAGGCGGTCATTATCAAGAAAAGCGATTAATTTGGCGTTATCGCCTGATATTACTTTTTTGCCGAGTTTTCCGGTGGCAGTATCAATAATGTTTACGGTGTAATTCTTATTGCTTCGTGTTGTTTTTTCTGCGGAGCTATCTTCTATCGTGATAGCAATATTTTTGCTATCAGGTGTGAAGGCGGCGCCACGAACATTAAAACGCGAAAATTTTATATTGGTTACGAATGGCCCGGCAAGCCTGCTTTTGTCAGAGAGGCGGAAAAGGCTAGCATAACGACCCAGGTTCTTATCATTACCCAAGGCAAGTACTATATTTTTGTCAGGTGATATAAGTGGTGAGTAGTTACGGCCACTGGCGAGCCGGTTGCTATCGTTAAGCGCATTGACGTGCCAGTTCGCCTGGCTTAACGTGTCGGCCAGCCATTTTGTATTGAGTGTGTCGTTTTTCTCGGAGCGTTGTTCTACATCAGCGGCTACGTTACCGCGACGGATCTCGCCAGACTCACGTGCACGCGTGATCGATTTGTAATAGCTAGCGAGTGCGGCAATATTGTTCTTTTGATTGCTTAGTAAGTTGGCCTTGGCGTACTCTGTTTCCGCGATGAGTGCAGTACTCGCGGCGTTGCTTTTAATGAGTATTTGTTCTTTTTTACTGATTTCATCGCGTTGAGCAGAAAGTTCACTGAGTGAGTTAAGCGTAATAACACCAAATATTGCTGCGGTGATACTAACGGCGCTAAAACCCGCCTGTAAGATACGTTTGCGTTTTTGCAATTGCCCAGCGCGGACTAGTGACGCATCAATAAAATCAGTTGTTCCTTTGTCGAGTTGCAAGCCACTATTTTTCAGGTAACGGATATCTTCGAGTCGTTTACCTGAAGTAGCAAGCATGTCGCGTCGTTTTGATTCGTTTAGCCACCGTTGGCAGTCTTGATCAATACGTTCACGTACCTGGAGTAATTCCTGGTCTTGTTCCAGCCAATGTTGCACGCGATCCCAGTGATGAATTAGCGCCTCGTGCGTAATATTGACGACGGCGTGAGGCTTGTCGCTATCACTTGTCTCAGCGGTATAGCCGGTAAGCAGTCGACTATTAAGAAGCGTATCAACGAGTAATTTGTCATCGGTGTTGCGTGAAAACTTATCGACTTGCGCGACACGTCGAGTTGCCTTGCCTTGTTCATCAATAGCGACCAGTTCACGCATTACGCGGGCAAAGATGGCTGCTGAATTATCAGTAAAGTTTTTTTCTATCGCAGAGAATGAATCTTCAGCTGTTTGGGTCAGGGCGCCTTCTAATCCGCCTAGTTGCTGATAGGCATCAAATGTCAATTGTTTGTTTTCACGGTCACGTTCTTGATAAAGACGCTCAAGTGTAAATTCAAGCAAGGGCAATGCACCGGGGTTACCTTCGGCATCTTCGAGCAGGCGTTGTTCCAGGCCTTCTGTATGGCTATTTTTTTCGAAACCAAGTCCTGCCGCAAGGGCTGGACCGGTTATGATTTCCTGTAGCTCATGCGGTCTTGGAATACTTAAATCATATTGGCGAGATGCATCCTTTAAATTCATTAACTCTGGTAATGAAAATAGTTGCGGATAAAAATCGCTACGCATAGTGGCAATAACCCAAATGTTACCACTGCGGGATAGACTGTCGATCACATTTAAGAACGCGATTTGCTGGTCGGTATCGAATTGAAATAATTCTTCAAACTGATCTATTGTAATAAGTAGACGCGTTTCGGCTGTCGCGGACATTTGTTCCTGTTCGGCAAGCAGTTTTCCCCAACGTTTTAAAGCGGCCTCAACAGGTTTGGCGGCCATAGACGGACTACTTTTCCAAAGCCCGGATAAATCACGTGGTTGGCTATAATCTCCCTGGGATAATTCGGCTAGAACGGAATGGCCGTATAAATGACTGACCAGCCCATGCACCGGATCCGTACCTAGCTCGGTGGGGCGTAACACCACGGTGCGCCAGCCAGCAACACCTTCAATGGGATTGTTTTCTTTCAGGGCGGGAATTAAACCGGCACGTACAAGTGATGATTTTCCTGCACCACTGGCACCAATAATGAGGAGAAAACTAACCCCGTCACGCTGTTGGTTAGCAAGCAAACGTGCGCGTACTTCATTGATGGCCCGGCGACGTCCAAAATAAATGGCGGCATGTTCTTCGTCGAAGACGTCAAGGCCGCGATAAGGTGAACCTTTACTTTCTGGCCAGGTGACATGATGAAAGCGGCGCTTAAGCCAGGCACGTAGGTCTTTTTCTAATTGTTGCTCAAACTCGTCGGTTTCTTCAAATGGTTTAAAGCCTGCGGTGTAGTGGCCTTTTTCATTTTGAATCCAGCGACGCCAGAAGCTTTCTAATGCTTGTAATTCAGCTTGTTCCTGTTCAACCTGTTCAGCCTTGAAGGAAATGGCTGCTGTTTTTCTGTAGACGAGAATATCGGGCAATTCTCCGGACAGGGCCGCTTCCATGGCCGTTTCAAACTCATATTCGGTTCCAGTGGGTGTGCTGCCATCTTCACGTTGGTAGTCATCTGGTAAAGGGCTACCTAGTCGCTTCCAGAGTATGCACAAGACAATATCAACATCGGCAGGCGAGGCTATTTGCTCTTGAAAAGTGCTACGGGCTGTATAAAACGCTTCTTCCCAGCGAATAACGTCAAATTCGACACCTTCGTAATCAAGCTTAATACGATTAACTACATTGTCCACTCTGCGACGTTCAGCAGCGACATCGCTAGGGGAGGATACAAACAATCTGATTTTTTGCATTAGTATAATTATTCTTTAATTTCAGATGCCCTTAAGCATAGCTTAAATTTTATGAGTTATTGTCAGTTTTCCTTGTTAAAGACAGTGAATGCAAAGGCACAGTTATGTTGACGACGCGCGTAATAAATACATTGGCATATCACCATACTTCTTGGCTGTTGGCATAATGCCAACGTATTCAGTGGTAAATTCGCTATTATTAAGGGCGAGTTCAGCAGCCAATTGGCGCGTGACATAGACCTCACCTTCAGGTGTAATCGGTTCTATTCGTGCGGCTTTGGTGACATGTGCACCAAAATAATTGGTGCGATGTAACACAGGATCTTCGAGCTCATAGATGGGGCCGTAATGCACGCCAAGACGTAGCGCTAAATGAGAAGGTAGACCAGCATCACCCAGATCAATATTTTGCATGGCTTCTTGTAGGGCAATAGCACATTGGCTTGCCGACAATGCATCTTCAAAAACGACGAATAAACCATCACCCCATGTATTGGTGCTAAGAATGGATGAATCGAAAGATTCAAGCACTTCGGCCAATGCACCAAAAAGTTGTTTAACAAAGGCCGGGATTTGCTCATCATTGAGCTTGCTAAAGCCTTTTACATCGCCGAATAGCATCGCATGTGCCCGGCGTTGACTATTGTCTAATTCTGTATAGACAATGGCCTGCTTAGCGGGTGCAGAGAGGTGTTCGCCATTGACAGAACTAAGTAAAATGGCATCGTGATTCTGTAATTGCCATGACTGTATATCTGCATAAGTTCCCGCCGCTCCCGATGCGGTTTCACCATCCCATACGGCAACCTGTTTGACTTCCGTCTGTAGGTTATGTGCTTGTTGCACAGCAAGACCCATCCCGAGGCGGGTGGCATAATGAAACAGCGTGTTGTCACCAAGGTAACTGCCATCACAGGAATAACTAACAAAATGTGCTTGATCAATACAGCGATGAAAGCGTGCTACCCATTTTTCACCAGCAGGTTTCACCGAGACCTCGATAAATTCATCCATATCAAAAGGCAGCACAACATGCAGCCTGGCGCCTTGCTCAAGTAGTGCCTCGGCAAATAATATGTCAGCGCCATTGGCAAGTGAGCCATAGCCAAAACCAACGTTGAGTGCTGCAAGATTTTTTACGATGGCTTTTTTTACGGCTTGTTCGGCCTTTGGTAGAAAACGGCCAGAATTATTTGTCCTGGAAATCATGTGCCCACAAAAGTGGATCACCTTAGGAGGTGCCAGCACGGAAAGCAAAACGGTGTGTTGTTCAGGTATTAATAGTGCCAATTGACGTCGAGTTGTTGCCATAGCGGCATAGTCATTGCCGGCATGTTTTCTGGCGGAAGTGAGTAATGATTTCGCTGTTTCAAGGTCATTTAGCACTATCACCGCTTCGGCCATGCTAACGAGACGATAATATTCCCCAAGACCCAGACCAACCGGTTCTTGCTTGCAGAGTGCGAGTGTTTCGTTGGCGAGTTGCTTCGCTAGTTCGTTATTGTTGGAGAGTTTGTATAAGCTGGCGGCATTAATAGCGGTGTAGTAACCGCCAGTGCGCATGAAAACGTCATGGTATTGCGTGGCAGATTTTTTAAAAAGCGTAATGCGTTCGTTTTTATTAGTGTTAGCTAAGGCAAGATCTTTTGATAAACGAGCGCCAAGTGCCGCATAATCTTCGTTATCTGAATCAGCGAAGCCAAATTCATTAAAAAGTGTCTGGGCTCGCGTTGTTGCTCCTGATCGGGCGAGTGACAACACGGCAAGGTAATGGAACGCTTCATTGTCATTAGCTTGTTCGGCTTGGGATATGGCTGAATCATATGCAGACAGGTATTCACCTTGCCCGATAAGTTTACGAATTTTTTCGAAGGAAGTGTTACTCATTTGTTTTTATTCTCAATTCGATTTGTTCAATATGCCGATTGTTTAAGAATATAGCAGATTCCTTCAGCTGGTGGGGTATCAGGGTATAGCTAACGTCGAAGTATGGCTATCCAGCGTCCCAGGTTAAGTAAACTGGCAAGAGAGCCAGATACATACGTGAGTGCGGCCGCGGTTAATATCTTGTGTGCATGCTGCATTTCACGCTCTGAAATATATTCACCTTCTTTTAGAATAGGTAAGGCGCGCTTAAAACTTGCATCCCACTCTACTGGTAGTGTTACAAAGTGAACCAGTGTACCAATCAACATGCTGCCAACGGCAATAATAAACATAATCAGACCTACTCGTGGTGAACGAGAAATAAGTGCCATAAAGGGGATTGCAATCATGGCGAGTGCGCCAATTTTCTCTGCCCCAACCGCGATAGACACAATGCGTTGTCGTAGTTCAAATGGAAGATAGCCATTGCGGTGCTGGATGGCATGGCCAACCTCGTGGGCTGCAACCGTAATCGCGGTTAATGATTTGCCATCAAACTTATCCGCAGTGAGGCGCACAACCTTGTCAGTTGGGTCGTAGTGATCGCCCGCTTCGGTTTTGTCAACGGTCACTCCAGTTAGCCCATATCGTTCGATTAAATGTGTGGCAAGTTCACCACCTGTGCCCGGAAAGTGGTCTTGATGGAGGCTATATTTTTTTAATACGTGCGTAACCCAATATTGTGGGCCGAAAATAATGGCGAGAATAAAAATGAGTCCGATGGCGATAAGCATAGAGGAAGATTATAGTATTAAAAACTGGAATGTAAGACTGTAGAGGGGATATTCGGTCTCCGATCTCGTCCCTTTGGGAGCGACGTTGCATTAAAAGTGAATTTGCCCATAGAACCCTGTTAGAGTTCACCCTGGAAATTCTTCGAGTTTCGTTAGGAACTCCCTGACCATCATGAATACCTTACCCTGTGGGTCAGGGCAACTCGCTGCACGGTTTCAATTTCATTATTTACCACAAATAAAAAACCACCCTGATGGGTGGTTTGTTTATTTGGTGGAGACGGCGGGAATCGAACCCGCGTCCGCAAATCCTCCGCCTTCGGCTCTACATGCTTATCCTGCTAATTAATTTAATCAGTAGCTACCCAACAGGCAGGGAAAACTAAAGACGATTC
>Ga0316207_10001565_pt1 | contig 27370 bp, 32 predicted proteins | sample 6weekpyrite_MG_FD_204943 | JGI IMG/M metagenome (GOLD analysis project Ga0316207, IMG submission 204943) | Microbial mat bacterial communities from mineral coupon in-situ incubated in ocean water Damariscotta River, Maine, United States -... | ecosystem: Environmental > Aquatic > Marine >... | reverse complement strand
TTCAGGCATACCAGTCATACCAACAATGTCGCAACCGTCTCTTTCCAAACGCTTAATTTCCCGGGCTGTTTCTAATCGTGGTCCTTCAGTTGCAGCGTAAGTGCCATTTTTCATAATATTTAAATTTAAACTCAAAGCAGCACTAATAATTTTTTTACGTAATGACTCACAATAAGGGTAGGTAAAATCGATATGCACAACTTCTTTTAACCCTTCCTCAAAAAACGTATTTGTTCGGGAAGTCGTGTAATCAATAATTTGATCTGGAATAATCATCTGCCCGGGAACTAAATCTGTATGTATCCCACCAACAGCATTCACTGCAATGATTGTATCAACACCCGCCTGTTTCAAAACCCATAAGTTTGCACGATAATTGACTTTATGTGGAGGAATCGTGTGCGAAGGTCCATGTCTGGGTAAAAATAAAACTTCCGTTCCAAACAGCTCACCTGTTTGCAGTATTCCAGAAGGAGCACCATAAGGACTTTGTTCAACTGATTTATTTGTTATATTTAAATCTTTAATTGAAGTCAGACCAGTACCGCCAATAATACCAAGTTTTGCCATTTTACATTCCTTTTACAGCGAAAATACCATTAGCATTTCGTAAGTAACCTTTATAATCCATACCAAAACCAAACACGTAACGGTCAGGTACTTTCAATCCTACATAATCCACATTCAGTGCTACACCGCGTCGATGCTCTTTTTCAACTAACACGGCAGATTTAACATTAGATGCACCTTTAGCTTGACAATATTTGATTATTTCATCAAGTGTGTAACCTTCGTCATAAATATCATCAACAACAACAACAACTCTATCTTTTAAACTTATCCTGGGCTCAACCAACCACTTTAACTCAGTTCCTTTTACATCACCGTCGTAACGGGTTGCATGAATATAATCAAGTTCAAGAGGAAAATGAAGTCGCGTTAACAAATGCCCTACAGGAACCATAGCACCTGATACGACAGCAAGAAATAAAGGATTATCTTTTTTTAACTCATCAATTATTGATGCCGCCATTTCATCTAATGCGAATTGCACCTGCTCACCCGTAAACAAACAATCCGCCTCTTCAAAAACATTATTAATTTCATTCACGGGTAACATAATACTTATCCTTCGAACACTGGCATACCATTCTGAATTTGAATAGTTGAAGTTGGAAAGGCCATTTCAGCTCCATGCTTTTTAATAATTTCACTCACTTTAAATAAAACATCCTGCTTTATTTCATGATAAAACTTCCAGTCAGTTGTTTTTGTAAACGTATAGATAAAAAAGTCCAGTGAAGATTCTGAGAATTTGTTGAAATTAACCATCAAAGTATTGTTTGTGTCAATTTCATTATGAGATTCAAGCATTGCCTTGACTTCATCGACTATAACCGGCAAAACATTAATATCATCATAGCGAACACCAATCGTTTCATAAATACGTCGATTAGTCATACGAGAAGGATTTTCAACCGCAATACTTGCAAAAACAGAATTAGGAAGATACAACGGTCTTTTATCAAAAGTGCGTATAACCGTTAAGCGCCAACCTATTTTCTCTACTGTGCCTTCTATTTCTTTGTCTGGAGAGCGTATCCAGTCACCTATTGCAAATGGTCTATCCAGATAAATCATCAACCCACCAAAAAAATTTGATAACAAATCTTTTGCTGCAAAACCAATAGCAATACCACCAATGCCGCCAAAAGCAAGTATTGCTGAAATATTAAAGCCCATCGTTTGCAAGGCAACAAGAATAGCTGTAATAATTACCGCAAATCGTAATAGCTGGCTGATTGCATCTGCCGTTGAACGGTCAATTGGTTTACCCTGGATCTTATGCTGATGTAATATATTTTCTTCAACGAAACGAATAAAACGTACGGCTACCCAGGTAGCACAGGTTATCAAACCTAATTCTCTGAGAGTTTGAGCAACAGTTACTTCAAGCACATCTAACGCAAAGCTTAATCCAAAAACCCATATAAGTAATGATAGCGGACGTATAATCGCATGTACCAACGCATCATCCCAAGCAGTATTGGTGTTCTCCAATCTTTTTTGAATTTTTATTAGGATTCTTTTTTGCAAATAATCAATAATGAGCGCTACAAAAACGATTATAAAAATATGTAACATCCATAGATCGTCTTGAGTAATATAACGATTTAAATTTTCAATAAACTCCATATGTCATACCTGATTATATTCTGAAATAATATTTACAGCTTGTTGCCAGTTATCTTGTTTAATAAGTACCTCCCAGGCTGGCATAGTACTAGTACCTCGCATTTTTAAAAGGTGATCACTCGACTGATCAGAAACATTGTAATTCAATTTTTCGACAACTTGCATAGCTGCAACACGGTTATTACATACCAATACCATATCACAACCTGCATTTAGTGCAGTTTCAGCACGAACTGAATAATCATCGCTGATGTAACTTGCACCTTTCATATCAAGGTCATCACTGAAAATGATTCCCTTAAAGTTCAGTTCTTCCCGTAATATTGTTTTCAACCAATATAATGAAAACCCGGCGGGGTCATCTGTAACTTTATTATAAATTACATGTGCAGGCATAATTGCATCCAGATGTTCCGGTATTAATTCTTTATATGGAAGTAAATCATTTGTATGAATTTCTTCAAAACTACGATGATCAACCGGAATATCCGTATGTGAATCAGCACTGACACCGCCATGACCAGGGAAATGTTTTCCAGTTGAGGCCATACCCGCTCGATGCATACCTTTTATATAATTAGCTGCCAGCTTAGCAATAACAGTAGCAGAGTGATGAAATGAGCGGTCACCAATAACCTGACTAAACCCAAAGTCAATATCCAGAACAGGTGTAAAGCTAAAATCTATATTAAAAGCAAGTAATTCACTCGCTGTTAGCCAACCAAATATTTCCGCATGGTGTAGCGCAGTTTCTTGCTCACTATCATACTTTTTACCAAGGACACTAAGCGCAGGAATAACAGTGAAAGGATCCTTGAACCGTTGAACCCTGCCACCTTCATGATCAACGGCAATTAATAAAGATGGCGAACGCAATTGTTTAATATCATTAATCAACTTTTTTAGCTGTTGCAGTGATTCAAAATTACGGGTGAAAAGTATCACCCCCCCAACAAGTGGGTTTAACAGAAGCAAACGATCTTCATCTGTTAATTCAACACCATCAACATCAACCATTACTGGGCCAAGTAGATTCATTTATTCTTCTTCTATTATTACCTGAGTACCTGTACTTACCTTGTCGAATAGTTCAACAAGGTCACCATTACGCATTTTAATACAACCATGAGATGAAGGTGCTCCCATATTGTCAGAATCAGGGCAACCATGAATGTAAATAAATCGACGCATTGTATCGACATTACCTAAACGATTAATCCCCACCTCGGTTCCACTTAACCATAGTATTCTGGTGAGTATCCAGTCTCGCTTGGGGAATTTTTGTCTTAATTCTTCAGAAAATATTTCACCTGTTGGCCTTCTTGCCACAAAGATTGTATTGGCAACAGCATTTTTTCCAATCTTTGCACGAATGACATGCTTACCCCTGGGAGTACATTCACTGCCATTTAATTCACCTACACCATTTTTTGCAGTCGAAATACAGTATTGATGTATTATTTCATCGTTTGAGTAGCAACATAAAGTTTGTTTTTTTATATTTACGACTAGCTTCAAAATAAGTCTCAAGAGTCCAATTATTCTTTCCAGCTCGAAAAGGGGTATTTTATCAGATTAACATTATAATACTTAACTTGATCAGAAACTTCCTCTCCAATCCATGAGGGAATCGAAAATTTCTCATTTTCATGCTCTAGTTCTATTTCAGCTACTATCAGTCCAATATTGTCACCCGAAAATTCATCGATTTCCCATTTATAGTTATCATAGAAAACAATATGACGCGTTTTTTCAATCAGAGGTTGCTGACATAACTCCGCTAAAATTTTCTCCGCATCTTTAAACGGAATAGCATATTCATATTCCTGACGTGTAATCGCCAGTGTCATACTTTTAATATTTATATTTGCCTGATCACCTTCTATTCTCACTCGCACTGAAGACTTATCTGAACCAGATAAATAACCTTGTTTAAAATAAGTGCTCGATGAAATCAGGCTTTTCCATTCATCATTGACTAGTAAAAACTTTCTCTCAATTTCTATACCCATTAAAAATATTGCCTCAATTTAACGTGTAAACAAAGCGATAGACTCCACGTGAGCAGTATGTGGAAACATATCAATCACACCGGCCTTTTCCAGTTTATAACCATAACTATTAACAAACACATCGGTATCACGAGCTAATGTTGACGGGTTACAGGAAACATAAACGATTCTCTCAGGTTTTAATTTTGCAATAGTCTCTACCATTTCCTTAGCACCACTTCTTGGGGGGTCAAGTAAAACTTTGTTATATGTTTTATCGCGTAACCATGGTAAACCCTGGGTATCTTCCATAAGATTTGCCACGTGATATTCAACATTATCAATTCCATTACGTTTTGCATTTTCGTTTGCACGATCCACCAATGATTTCTCACCTTCGACAGCAACAACTGAATTAGCACTTCGAGCGATAGGTAAAGTAAAATTTCCAATACCACTATACAACTCAAGAATATTATCAGTTGTTTCTGGCTGCAATAATGCTAATGCCTGTTTTATCATAAGTGGATTTATATATGGATTAACCTGAGTAAAATCCGTTGCCAAATGAACCAGCCTCACATCATAATCAGTCAAGCTATAACTTAGCTCTGATTTTTCAGGATATAACAGTGTGACGGTTTTGGGCCCTTTAGGTTGCAAATAAACATGATAATCTTTTTGCTCAGCTAAATTTTTAAGTATTTCTTTATCATCATCTGTCAACTCAACTAAGTTTCGGAACACCAGACCACAGCCTGTTTCAGAAAAAGCAACTTCAATTTGGGCAATTTTATTAAAACAGCTCAACTTACCAATTGCATCAGCAATAATATTCAGGTTTTTCCCAATTCGTTGATCCAATACCTCGCATACATCCATATTTGCTAAATAACGACTGTGTTTTTCTCTAAAACCAATATAAACACGTTTTTTAGCCTTTACATATTTCACACCTAATCGTGCTTTAAATCTATAACCCCATTCCGGACTTTCAATTGGTTTTAAAACTTCATCAGGAGAAACATGCCCCTGTTTATGAAAGTTATCAAGCAAGGATTGTTGTTTATAAACTATTTGTTTTTCATGACTTAAATGCTGAAGGCTACAACCACCACAAACTCCAAATGCTGCGCATTTCGGTGTAACACGTTCAGAGGATGGCTCCAGTATTTCATCAACAATTGCATCATCATATTGCCGTGTTTGTTTCAAGGCACTTATGTTCACCAGCTCACCTGGCAAACCACCCTCAATAAAAACTGTTTTACCTTCAATATGCGTCACTCCTCGCCCATCATGTGACAAACTTTCTATCTTTACAGGGTTTTTATAAATATCTTTAGTTTTAAAATGACGTTGTTGCATTATTACTCTCAAATAGCTTTATTATTTATGACTGCCATGCAGACAAAAATTCTTTAAAATGTTTTTTGTTTTCCTTTTCCAACGAGTGCCTCATAAAATCCATCTCCTGTTGATACTCTTGCTCCAGCAACTGCCCTGTCATTAATCGAAAGCGCAGGTATATTAAATATGTATTTAATACATCAGTTTCACAGTAGTTACGAATACCAACAACGTTACCTTGCTGATAAGCATCCCAGACTTTTTCGCCGCTCATTCCCATCTTTCCTGGAAAACCAAGTATAGTAGCAATTTCCTCAAGAGGAGCATAAGCTTGTGGATTATAGCCTGCAATTAAATCCATTAAATCAGTATGCCTGTGATGGTAGCGGCTAATGTAATTATTCCCTTTAAAACTTTGATCTGTATCCCCCAGTTCCCAATATCGCTGACAGTTGACACCATGTTTCAGTGCACGATAATGTAGAACTGGCATATCAAAACTTTTACCATTCCACGACACTATTGTAGGTACGTACTTATCAATTCCATTAAAGAACCGCTCAATAATTTCTTTTTCGTCTGACTGTTCATAGCCCAGGGACCATACCCTGAATTGATCAGAGGTACGTAATACGACTGAAATTGCAACAATTTTATGTAAATGTAACTTTAAAAATTCTGTACCTGACTGCTGTCGGCGTTTGTGAAACATAATATTGGCAACATGACCATCATTGGTATCTTCCAACCCATAAATTTTTCTACCTGCATCAACATCTGGGATCGTTTCAATATCAAAAACAAATATATTCATACTTACATTCTGTGATTTTAAGTAGGAAAGACATCCGTAGATAAATAACGATCACCACGGTCACAAATAATCGTAACAATAGTGGCATTTGAAACTTTCCGGGAAAGTTCTAATGCTGCAGCAACAGCACCGCCAGATGATATTCCACAAAAAATACCTTCTTTACTTGCCAAATCTCGTGTCGTGTTTTCTGCTGCAAGCTGGCCAATGTCTATGGTCATATCCACACTGGCTGCATCAAAGATTGATGGTAAATATTCTTTTGGCCAACGCCGGATACCCGGAATACTGGCACCTTCTTCTGGTTGAACCCCTACGACTTGAATATCACTATTCTGTTCTTTTAAATAACGAGAGTTACCCATAATGGTACCTGTTGTCCCCATTGCGCTCACAAAATGGGTTATTGTTCCATTCGTATCACGCCATATTTCAGGGCCAGTCGTTTCATAATGGGCAAGTGGATTATCGTTATTCGAAAATTGATCAAGAACAAGGCCTTTCTTTTCCTGTTGCATTTGTAAAGCCAGGTCGCGAGCACCTTCCATACTTTGCTCTTTAGTTACCAGAATAATTTCTGCGCCAAATGCTTTCATAGTAGCGATACGTTCTACACTCATATTCTCTGGCATGATTAAAATCATTTTATAACCACGTATTGCCGCTGCCATAGCTAATGCAATTCCGGTATTACCGCTGGTTGCTTCTATCAAGGTGTCACCCGGTTTAATATCACCACGTTGCTCAGCATGTTTTATCATACTTATTGCGGGGCGATCTTTAACTGAGCCAGCTGGATTATTCCCTTCCAGCTTAACTAAAATCTGGTTACTCGTATCACCGGCCAGTCGCTGTAAACGGACTAAAGGTGTATTGCCAATAAATGACTCAATTGTCGGAAACATAAGAAGTTTTTAACTCGTATTTATAGTGAAATGTGTATTTTTTATATGGTAATCTTACACTAATTTTAACGAAAAATGATGTGGTTCTAATGGCTTTATTTGATAAAGATTTGGCTCTCAGTCAGGCTGGTGATAACCCGGAGCTGGCACAAGAACTATTTGAAATGCTGATAAATGATCTGCCTCAGTCTCAACAGGCAATGAATCAAGCTCATAAAGATAATAATAAGGATGCTTTTTGGGATGCCACTCATAAAATTCATGGGGGAACAGCATATTGTGGCGTGCCAGATCTGAAAACTGCCTGCAAAGCTCTCGAAGATGAAATAAAAGCGGGCTATCCTGGCGATAAAGTTGATATTGCTTTAGCTGAGCTAAACAAACAGATCGATCTATTACTTGCTGAAAAAGATGAATTTGTTAGTTTGCTTATGAATGCTTAACTAATGTGACATATGCCACTGCATACTCCTGTTCATCAGAAATACTCACATGGCTTTCCTGGATATCATTATCATTTAAAAATTCTTTTGCATTATCAGTAAAATTTAAAATGGGTTTACCCAATGCATCATGGGTAATAAAAATTTGTTTTAAAGCAATACCGTTACGAAATCCAGTTCCCATAGCTTTACTTGTAGCTTCTTTTGCTGCAAAACGCTTCGCAAGCAATCGACAGGGTTCAGAATATTTATGATACTCAGTTAATTCCTGTTCAGACAAAATACGCTCAGCAAACTTGTCACCAAACTTGTCGATATTTTCCTGCATGCGTGCAATACGAACGATGTCGGTACCAATACCAAATATCATAAGCGAGCTGTATCCATTAAGCGTTTCATTTCAGTAATCGCAGGTCCTAAACCTGTAAAAACAGATTGAGCAATAATCGCATGTCCTATATTTAATTCTTCTATTTCTGGAATAACCGCTATCTGTTGCACGTTATGATAATGCAAACCATGCCCCGCATTAACCTGTAAACCGATACTGTTCGCATAGGCAGCTGCATCAATAATTCGTTTATATTCCTTTTCCCGCGCGATTGCAGATTTCAAATCAGCAAAGTGACCTGTATGTATCTCAATAACTGGCGCACCAACATCTTTCGCGGCGTCAATCTGATTTTGATCCGCATCAATAAATAATGATACCCGTACGTCTGCATTAGCAAGACGACTACAGGCCTCCTTCATTTTTGGAATTTGCGCCGCAATATCTAAACCACCTTCTGTTGTTAACTCTTCCCTTTTTTCTGGAACAAGGCAACAATCAGATGGTTTATATTTCTCTGCAATAACCAGCATTTCCTCTGTCACCGCCATTTCCAGATTCATTCTTGTTTGTAAAGTCTGCGATAAAATATCGACGTCACGTTCCTGAATATGGCGACGATCTTCTCTTAGATGAATCGTAATCGCATCGGCTCCGGCCTGTTCCGCAACAGCCGCAGCATGCACGACTTCAGGATAGATCGTCCCACGGGACTGTCTTAAGGTTGCCACATGATCGATATTGACACCTAATAACATTTAACTCACCTTATAATATTGTTGATTGAAATAATGTTCTTGTTTTAAGAGGCTTATCACCTAAATGCCCTGAAATAATAATACGCATAAGTTGTTTTGCTTGTTTCAGGCTTTCAGCATCTCTAAATATACCACGTTCCAGATCAAGGAGTGTACTGCCAGCGACAACAAATAAGCCATTTGAGGCAACTGTGTCTTGCTGCTGAACAAGCACGGGACCATCATCTACTAAATAATGGTAATTACTATTTTCATCTACAGCTTCACCCGACTGCGTATCGTGTGTTAATACCAGACTATATCCTGACTCATGTAATAACCATTTTTCAAAAACACGTAAGACAGATTCTACATTTTGTTTAAGAATTAATTTTTCCAGCGCATCGACATAGTAATAAAACAATTCTGGATGCGGATCTTCCAAAGTCATGAAACGTAGTATTAATTCATTAATATAATACGCACTTAATAACGATGCTCCTCTTAAGTGTAATTGTCCATTAAGATAGGAGCTATTTTGGGCATTGGTAGAATCAACGTCAGTTAATGTGTAAAGATCACTTTTACCACTCCATGAAATTAATAATGGCGCAAACAATTGCAGCTTTCCTGAAAAAGCTGACTTTAACCTCTTCGCACCTTTTGCCACAACACGAATACGCCCATGATTTAAGGTAAAGACATCAATTAATAAACTGGTATTTTGAAAGTCCTTTGTGTGTAATATATATGCTGGTTGTAAATGGATCCGCTGATACTGCGAACCAGTCTGATTAATGTTCATCCGTATAACCAAGCGACTTTAACATTTGCTCGTCATCAGCCCAGCCTTCTTTAACTTTTACCCAGATTTCAACAAAAACTTTGCAACCGAACATTCTTTCCATATCAATCCTTGCCTGAGTCCCTACTTTTTTAAGACGTTGGCCTGATTTACCTATAATGATTGGTTTTTGATTCTTACGTTCAACCAGAATAACAGCGTTAATATTAATTCTATCATCTGCTTCTTCAAATTTTTCTATCATTACTGTTAAATCATAAGGTAACTCCTGGCCTAATTGACGTGTTAGTTTTTCCCTGATAATTTCTGCTGCCAGAAACTTCATACTCCGATCGGTAAATTGATCTTCAGGGTAGAACGGCTCAGACACATCAAGCAAAGACTCTACTTCCTTTTCCAGATCCTGAACGTATTTGCCTTTTAATGCTGAAATAGGAACAATTGTTTTAAAAGCAAAAAGTTTGCTTAACTTCTGCATAAAAGGTAACAAGGAATCTTTATTTTCTAACTGATCAACTTTATTAATAACAAGAATGACCGGGTTTGTAGTATTTTTTATTTTTTCAAAGACCCATTCGTCTTTTTCTGTCCAGACACCGGCTTCAACCAGAAATAACACAACATTCACATCATCTATAATACTATGTGCGGCTCGGTTCATATAACGATTCATTGCGCGCGTACTGTCTTTATGTACGCCGGGCGTATCAACATAAATTGCCTGAGCATTTTCTGTTGTTTTAATGCCCAGAATTTGGTGACGTGTCGTTTGTGGTTTACGTGAAGTTATACAAAGCTTCTGACCGAGTATATGATTCAGTAATGTTGACTTACCAACATTGGGACGACCAATAATCGCCACATAACCACAACGAAAATCATTTTTACTCATCATCTTTTAATAAGCCTAAAATTTTGTCTGCAACTTGTTGCTCCGCATAACGTCGACTTCGACCCTTTCCTGTAATGACTTGATTAACAACATCAACCTGGCCTTCTACAATGAAGGTTTGCTGATGAGACTTCCCTTCAATAGCCACAACATTATAAACAGGCAGCGGCAGTCCACGCGCCTGCAGGTATTCCTGCAACTGTGTTTTAGGATCTTTGTTTACCAGCTGAGGGTTAAGGTTTTGCAAACGGGTTGAAAAGTGTGAAAGAATAAATTTTTTTGCTTCTTCCAGTCCACCGTCAAGATAGATAGCGCCGATAAGCGCTTCAAAAGCATCAGCTAAAATAGATGCTCGTCGAAAACCACCGCTTTTTAATTCACCGCTACCAAGGTTTATATAATCACCCAGATTAAGATCTTTTGCTAGCTCTGACAGTGTTTCACCTTTGACGAGGCTTGCCCTTAAACGGCTTAAAACACCTTCATCACTGTCCGGGAATTTTTCGTATAACGCTGATGATATTATAAGACTTAAAACGGAATCGCCTAAAAATTCCAGCCGTTCATTATTATTGGTTGCAGCACTACGATGAGTTAAAGCGGCTTCCAGTAAGCTAACTTCATTAAAAGAATAATCGATAAGCTTCGAAACTTTTTTACCACTATCCATTCAATACTACTGAATTGTTACAGCTTTTTGGAAACTCACAACCAGATCAAGATTGCCTGCAACATTCTGGCGTACTTCATATTCGACTTCTATTGTTGTCTTGCCTGACTTTTTTGTGACGTAAATATCATCACCGGTAACAGAGTAAACGGAATTAATATTAAGTCGGGTTAATAACTTTTTCTTAACAGCCTTTACAGGAAAGTTTTTTAAATTTGTTTCTGTTTTCATTGACTCAAGAGACTCATAAACACTAAACCCATCAATATAGACTGGCACTAGTCGAATAATCAATGTTACAAATATCGCTGCAACTGCAATAACGAGTAACCAGCTGATAGCTGTTAGTCCACGCTGTTTTGAATTATGTCGCATCTTTTTCTCCTGAAACCATCACTTATTGTATTGTGTTAATGCGTTCCCATTTCGGCCAGTGCTTCCAACCTTGCCAGTTCATCCAGATTGCAAAGGCACGCCCCTTTAAATTCTCATCTGGCACAAAACCCCAAACGCGGCTATCGTTACTGTTATCACGGTTATCGCCCATCACAAAGTATTGCCCTTCTGGCACTGTTGTCACCAGATCAAAGTGTGCCGGGCTTGAGCTTACTCGCATCTCGTGTTCATACCCAGACAAATCTGCCTTATAACGAGTATATTCAGTAAAACCAAAAGTTGTACGAGATATTTCTTTTGTCGGTATAAGCTCACCATTTAAGTATAGCTGCTTATTATGGTATGCAATTTCATCACCTGGTAAACCAACTACTCGTTTAATGTAGTCAATTTGTGGGTCACGCGGAAAACGGAATACCACAACATCACCTCGTTTCGGAGAACCCAGATCCAGAATTTTTTCATTGATAACAGGTACACGTAAGCCGTAACTAAATTTGCTCACTAAAATAAAGTCGCCTATTTCCAGAGTAGGGATCATTGATCCTGATGGAATTTTAAACGGTTCAACTACAAAACCACGTAGTATCAGAACAACAAAAAAGACCGGAAATAAAAACCGCGAATACTCGACCAGAAAAGGTTCTTTATCTTCTGAAGTTGGTAAGTCACGTTCTCTCCCAACATTATCCAGCATCTCATCTTCGTGATGGCGCATTCGGGCAAAAAACAGAACATCGAGTAACCAGATAACACCAGTAATTAAGGCACCTAATGCAAGTACCAGGGAAAAATCTATTGTCATTTGTCTTTACCTACGTGTAAAACAGCCAGGAAAGCATCTTGAGGTAACTCAACTCTACCTACTTGCTTCATGCGCTTTTTACCTTCTTTTTGTTTTTCTAATAATTTACGTTTACGTGACACATCGCCACCATAACACTTTGCGGTCACATTTTTGCGTAAAGCTTTCACATTTGTACGTGCTAAAATTTTCACTCCGATAGCCGCCTGTATCGCTACATCAAACATTTGACGAGGAATAATTTCCTTCATTTTTTCTGTCAACTTTCTGCCATGCGAAACAGCGTTGTCACGATGCACAATAACCGCAAGAGCATCGACTTTTTCTGAATTTATTAAGATGTCCAATTTAACCAAATTTGCTGGTTGAAAACGAGTAAATTCGTAATCTAATGATGCATATCCACGACTAACTGACTTTAACCGGTCAAAGAAATCCAGAACAATTTCATTGAGCGGCAGCTCAAATACAATGCTGACCTGGTTACCCATATATTGCATATCTTTTTGCACACCGCGTTTTTCAATGCACAGTGTCATTACATTACCAACATAGTCCTGGGGCACCAGAATATTTGCTGTTACAATCGGTTCGCGAATTTCATCGATATGGACCTGCTCAGGCAAATCTGCCGGGTTATCAATTTTAACAATTTCACCTTTAGTCGTTTTCACTTCAAATACAACCGTTGGCGCAGTGGTAATTAGGTTTAAATCGTATTCGCGTTCAAGCCGCTCCTGAATAATTTCCATATGCAGCATACCCAGGAAACCACAACGAAAACCAAATCCAAGTGCTTGAGAAGTTTCAGGTTCATAGAACAAAGCAGCATCATTTAAACGCAGTTTTGCTAATGCTTCACGCAAATCTTCATAATCATCCCCTTCAACCGGAAATAAACCTGCAAAAACCTGAGGTTGAACTGCTTTAAATCCACCTAGGGCTGATTCGGCAGGATTATCCGTTGTGGTAATGGTATCACCAACTGGTGCACCATCAATCTCCTTAATACCCGCTATGATGTAGCCAACTTCGCCGGCTTTCAGGAAATCCGTGGCAGTTCTTTTAGGCGTAAACACACCGACTTGATCAACAAGATAGTTTCTTCCCGCAGCCATCATTGTGATTTTCTGCTTCGCTTTTAGGGAACCCTGCATTATTCGTACGAGCGAGATAACACCAACATAACTATCAAACCAAGAGTCAATAATAAGCGCCTGCAAAGGTGCATCGGTATCCCCCTGAGGTGGCGGGATCTTCTTAACCAGCATTTCAAGTAAGTCATCGATGCCAATTCCAGACTTCGCGCTGACCTGCAATGCATCATGCGCTTCAATACCAATAATATCCTCAATTTCCTGACTGACCCGCTCCGGCTCTGCGGCAGGTAGATCAATCTTATTCAATACAGGCAGCACTTCCAGACCTTGATCAATAGCGGTATAACAGTTAGCCACGCTCTGCGCTTCTACGCCCTGCGAAGCATCAACAACCAGTAATGCGCCCTCACAAGCTGCCAGAGAACGGGAAACTTCGTAGCTAAAGTCCACATGTCCAGGTGTATCAATAAAATTAAGCTGATAGGTTTGGCCATCTTTTGCATGGTAATCCAGGGTCACGCTTTGTGCCTTAATCGTAATCCCACGTTCTTTTTCCAGATCCATAGAATCGAGGACCTGAGCCTCCATATCGCGCTCGCTCAGTCCACCACAAACCTGGATAAAACGGTCTGCTATAGTCGATTTACCATGGTCAATATGGGCGATAATGGAAAAATTACGTATATGAGATAAGTCAGACAATCTGTAACACCTTGATAACTATAAAAAAAGCGCCTTACGCGCTTTTAAAGAATCGTAACTGGATACATTCTGCGCAAATGCTGCACACATGTATATATTATAAAGAGTGGCATTGTACCTAATTTCCAGCTTTGTCGAAATATTCTTCAATCTTATTCACATCAAGAAAGAATTCACACAAAGTATCATGCTCATAAGTAACGACTGGCACTTTCAGGCCGTATTGTTGTTCGAGCTTCTCATTACCGGATATTTCCACTGTTTGAAACGTGTAAGGACCAGTTGAGCAAAATAAGTCCAGCTCTTCCAGTAAGGCTTCACACAAATGACAACCAGCCCGTGTAAAAACAACCAGTTCTATCTTATCCATAATATGTAAAAAAAGAACGTTTACTCAGGAATTTTTATCGCCAGAAAAATAGGTGATTTTTTACGCTGAATCAATACCGGTACAGACTTTCCTTTTGGCAAAGATTTAAGCACACGTTTAAATTCAGTGACTGAATTAATGTCTTTATAATTTAGCTTCAGCAAAATATCACCATTACGTATACCGGCTTCTCGTGCAGGTCCATCCATAATGCGTTTTACATATACGCCTCTTTTATCAATGCCAAACTGTTGACGTTGTTCACTACTAATATTGGTAACCATCATGCCCAGTTTATTAGTTGATGTTTTTTTAGGTGTAGACTCAATACCCGCTAATTGTTCCTGGTCAGGTAGTTCAGCAACTTTTACTCTTAATGTTTTGCTACGCCCTTCTCGAATAATTTTTACTTTTATTGTTTTACCAATTTCAGTTGTGCCTACAGCAAGTGGTAAATCAGATGATCGGTGAATTTCCTTACCGCCAAACTTTACAATAACATCACCAATTTTAAATCCGGCTTTTTCAGCTGGACTATCATCTATCACTTTTAAAACAGCTGCACCACGAGGCTGATCCATACCAAACGATTCAGCCAGTTCTCGATTAACTTCCTGTATAAGAACACCCAACCAACCACGCTTAACATGGCCTGTTTTCTTAATCTGGTTAATCACATTCATTGCAACATTAATAGGTATTGCGAAAGATAAGCCCATGAAACCACCCGTACGGGTGTAAATTTGTGAGTTAATCCCAATCACTTCGCCATCCAGATTAAATAATGGACCACCTGAATTACCCGGGTTAATCGCCACATCCGTTTGTATAAATGGAACGTAATTACTATTTGGTAAGTTACTACGTCCTATTGCACTGATAATCCCAACAGATACAGAATGATCAAAACCAAAAGGCGTGCCAATGGCCATAGCCCATTCACCCACTTTTAATTTTTCTGAATTACCAACCTTTACAACCGGCAAAGACTTCGCATCCACTTTTAATAACGCGATATCAGAACGTTCATCACTGCCTATTAACTCTGCAACCAATTCTCGCCGATCAGACAAGCGAACAAGTATTTCATCAGCACCTTTAATCACGTGGTGATTAGTAACAATATAACCGTCTTTATCGATAATAAACCCCGAACCTAAAGACTGCGCATCCGGTTGATTAGAGTTATCTCTGTCTTCAAAGAAGCGTTTAAATAAATCATTCCATGGCGAATCATCTGGCAAATCTGGAATTTGTAAGCCATGCGGGAACCTGTTATTTTTTGATAGTTTTTGTTTGGTACTTATATTAACAACTGCAGGACTATTTTCTTCTACTAGTTCAGTAAAATCCGGCAGCTCAATGGCTTGAGATAACGAAGCAAAATAAAACGAACTTAAAACAAGAATAAATGCTTTAAAATTTAAATGAAACAAAATTAAACTCCTGATGTTTTACTAAAAACAGCTTCAGCTGAATATAAATTTGGTATAACTTTTATTAAAGTTGGCTGAAAATTATTCGCTGTCATTTTCGATTTATTCTCTAAAATTCGCTGCGACAGTATACTACCTGCAAATAGTCCGACTACTGCACCCAAAATCGAAATTATTTCAGAATACTCACTAACAACAAAGAAACTAAATACAATCGCCATCACTAACATAAGAACAAGCGGAAGAAAATACAAATAAAACGACGCCTGAAGTAAAGCTGAATCATTTAAACCAATGATAACTTCATCTTTTTCTCTGGCATTAATCGTATTTGGTAATACAAATGTGAGCGGCTTTACGTTAAATATATTATCCAGCAATGATTTACCACAACCTGATCTGGCAGAGCACGAGCCACACGCTGTTTGACGTTGAACTTGAAGATAAACTTCACCATTATCGACACGCAAAACTTTTGCTGTTTGTTCAATCATGGTTATTTTTGCAGGTAAACAGAATCACACATCATTTTAACAGCGTCATAAGTTACTTCACCAACAACTGTCACATGTATATCTTTATCATAAACACGACCACAGGCGTTTATTGCTCCCATACGGGAATGACCTGTTATCTGGTCATTTTTACCACTGTGCTTTTCTATAAAAACTGAGACTGACGATAAGCCATCAGAATACATTAGCTGTTCAATCGCAATACCACTACGAGGCATAACGTGTTTTCTATTCATGTCTGCTTTAAAACCAGTTGGCAGATTTTTTACAGTCCACTTGCTTGGAACATTTGCTTTTTCTTTTTTAGGTTCACCTGATTCATACCAGGTAAAATTCTCACCTTTAATAGAAGGTTTAAGCAATTTTTCTGGCACTTTATCCATATAGTTTATTTGTGTAAACATAAACTTTTCGACAGCTTTACCATTTTCATTCATTAAATGTGTTTTGAGCAACAAGCCGGATTTTTCATCAATCCATAATGCATGACCATAACGAAATTTATCTTTTGGCTTAATAGTTATTTTCTGGGCTATTTGTCCAGCAACCATTTCCTTGCCCGACAAATGAAAGTCATATGTTTCTAATAATTCATTGATTTTAACCGGGAACGCAGGAGGAAAATTTGACTGAGGCCGGTTTTTTTCAACCATTACTGATTTGGAGTCTGGCAATATACAGGTAACAGAGTTTTTGTTGCGAATAACTTCCCGGCCTGTACCATCTAGAGACAACAAACGCTCACGTTCACCCAATCCATCGGTACTATGAACAATCTTCATTGAACTTAAATTATCACTTTGTCCGTAGACAAACACGCCCTGATAGTTAGACATATGCGCCGCACGGTGCATTTTAGACAGCCACGGTTCAACCTGCTTTATATTCGTTTGATCAGCTAAAACAGACTCAACTGCAAATAAAAATATTGTTATAAATAAAAACTTATTTTTCATGCACAATTCGTTCAGCAGGAGTAACACTTACAATACGCATGTAAGGCATAACACCTTGCATTTTACCGGTCATTGAATATTCATAGTGATTAACCAGGTAACCACTTAAACGTGACTCTTTTGCTTTATTTAAACGCAAGGTAACCGGCTTAACTTCAGTAGAATTAATTTGAGCCTGATTTGCAGCCGTTGCTACATTCGCAACAGTATCATTCGTTGCAACCTGTGTTTGTTGCACACTTAAAATAGCAACCGTTGCAACCGTTGCAGCAACAGCAAAGCCACTAACCTGTTTTACTACTTTATCTTTAAAGGTACGTGTGGTACGAGGCGATAAAATGGTCGGTTCATCATCCAGTTTGGCACTTAACTCAGAAAACCATGATTGATCAACTTTATGTTGTACCCGATCATTTAAAACATCACTTGCGAGACTATAACGCGCCCATTTTGCTTTTGCTTCACTATCATTTAATAATGAATCTATTAAGCTTTTATCTAGCACTTGCTCATCATCAAGTAATGACGAAATTTTTTCATTTGTTGAATCGCTCATATTACTTCTCTCACGTTTCGTACACTATTAAATCTAACTATCGGCTTCATCCAGTAAAGGTTTAAGCTTTAAATCAATCGATTCACGCGCACGGAAAATTCTTGAACGCACGGTACCAATTGGACAATCCATCGCATCAGCAATTTCTTCGTAACTTAATCCTTCTAATTCACGTAGTGTGATGGCCATCTTCAAATCTTCTGGAAGTTGTTCAATCGCATCAATTACAACTTTGCCAATCTCATCGGTTAGCGCAACCCGTTCCGGTGAGGCTTGATCTTTTAAAGAAGACTCACCTTCATAAAATTCCGCTTCTGCTGCATCCACATCACCACTGGGGGGGCGACGTCCTTTCGCTACCAGATGGTTCTTGGCCGTGTTAATACCAATACGATAAAGCCAGGTATAAAAAGCACTGTCGCCTCTGAAGTTGGGCAAAGCACGATAAGCTTTAATAAACGTTTCCTGCGCTAGATCCTGCACTTCTGCAAAATCATTAACAAAACGCGAAATCACATTCATAATCCTTTGTTGATACTTTATCACCAACAAGTCAAATGCTCGTTTATCACCTTTTTGCACTCGCTCAACAAGCTGTTGATCAGCGGCTTTATCCGACATCTAATGACACTCCAAATGACTGCTAACGAGGGTAATCAGGTGTCCAACAATATGACCAGCTTTGTCACGCATAGTTCTATTTTGAATGGGATTATTTTGTAAATAAATCATCTATAATTTGTAATAAATCAATATCTTGGCATTCTATTACAGATCGTACCTAACTATCCATTTTAATCAGTTGCCAGACCATTTATAAAACGCGATGATTAACATATGAACATCAAAAACATCATGAAATCTCTCACCGGCGCCCAACCTCATTTAAGCGCCGATGTACTGATTATTGGCGGAGGCGCTGCAGGATTAAGCGCTGCATTACGCTTATCCGACACACATCGTATCCAGTTGATTACAAAGGGAAAATTAACCGAGAGTTGCACCTTGTACGCCCAAGGCGGCATTGCAGCAGTACTCGATAGGGACGATTCAATAGTATCTCATGTAAACGATACCCTTACAGCCGGTGCAGGTTTATGCAACCAGGATGTTGTCGAATTTGCAGTCAACCACGGCAAAGAAAATATACATTGGCTCATCGACCAGGGGGTTAAATTCACCCGAAATGAAGCCGGTACCAATGCCGATGCTTACCATTTAACCCGCGAAGGTGGTCATAGTCACCGTCGAATTATTCATGCGACTGATGCTACTGGCCGAGCAGTTGAAACTTCCCTCGCAAAGATGGCCAAGCAACATGAAAACATCGAAATATTTGAAAACCACATTGCGGTTGACCTGATTACCAAAAATAAAGTTATACCCGAAGTTGAAAAACGCCAACACAACCGTTGCCTTGGTGCCTATGTGCTGGATCGAAATAAAAAGCAGGTAAAAGTTTTCCACGCCAAATTCGTTATTCTTGCCAATGGTGGAGCAAGTAAAGTGTATCTGTACACAACCAATCCTGATACAGCAACCGGTGATGGCATTGCCATGGCCTGGCGCGCCGGTTGCCGCGTTGCCAATATGGAGTTTAATCAGTTTCACCCAACCTGTTTGTACCATCCAGAAGCAAAATCTTTTTTGATTACTGAAGCGCTTCGTGGTGAAGGTGCAAAGCTACTCTTACCCGATGGCAATGCCTTTATGCATAAATTCGATAAACGTGCCGAACTAGCTCCACGTGACATTGTTGCACGTGCTATCGATCACGAAATGAAACGCATTGGTGCAGAAAATGTATTTCTGGATATATCACATAAGTCAGAACAATTTATAAAACGGCATTTTCCAACTATTTATCAACGCTGTCTCGAATTTGGTTTTGACATGGCAAAGCACCCCATCCCTGTTGTGCCGGCAGCACACTATACCTGCGGTGGCGTAATGACTAATATAAATGGTCAAACCGATGTTGCAGGATTATATGCAATCGGTGAAGTTGCTTTTACTGGCTTACATGGTGCTAATCGAATGGCAAGCAATTCGATACTCGAATGTTTAGTGTTTGCACAAGCTGCAAGTAATCACATTAAACAGCAAAAGAATATTCAAATACCCGATAAGTTACCTGAATGGGATGAGAGTCGTGTTACCGATTCCGATGAAGAAGTTGTAGTAACCCATAACTGGGACGAACTACGTCGATTTATGTGGGACTATGTTGGCATTGTACGAACAGATAAACGACTTAAGCGTGCACAAAGCCGTATAAGCTTATTACAGCAGGAAATTAAAGATTACTACGGTAACTTCCGTGTTACGAATGATTTAATCGAGCTACGTAACCTTGCAGACACCGCCAGTTTAATCATTGAATCCGCTATCCAGCGTAAAGAAAGCCGTGGTTTACACTATACTCTAGATCACCCTAAATGCTTAAAAGATAAAATAAATACAATACTGACGCCAGATAATTACAAAGAAAATAATGGTATAAATATTCCAGCAACAATTGCTACTTAAGTTTTATCTAAAATTGACTTGAAAATGAAATATTGCACCATATTAATATTTTAAGATACACAAAGTTTTATAATAGTTACAATGGTTACACGTCGTTCTTTTCTCCGCACTATAATATCATCTTTAACATTAGGCACAGCAGGCACCATTATAAGTTGTCGCCATAGTAAGAATAATGGTATTACACCCTATAAACATGTAGACACTGATAGTGAAAACATTCTTTTACCAGCTGATGAAAATGGCCTGATGCTACCTGATGGCTATACATCACGTATTATTGCAAAAACTGGTGAAACCCCATATTCAGGTTCGGCCTATACATGGCATGGTTCACCTGATGGTGGAGCAACTTTTGAAACAGACAACGGTGGCTGGATTTATGTTTCAAATAGTGAACTAGATAATAATCAGGGCGGTGTAGGTGCCATTCAATTTGATACATCAGGCAATGTAATTCAAGCATATTCAATATTAGATAACACCAGCCGCAATTGTGCTGGTGGCACTACACCATGGAAAACATGGCTTTCATGTGAAGAAATAGAAACCGGTACAGTCTGGGAATGCGATCCATATGGCCAGCTATTACCCATACAAAGAAAAGCACTAGGCACCTTTAACCATGAATCGTTGACTGTTGATACCAATAGTTCAATCATCTATATGACAGAAGATAAAACCGACGGTTGCTTATACCGTTTTATTGCTGATTCATTTGACAGCAGTGGATACCCAAGATTAATCTCAGGCACATTACAGGCTGCTGAACTTGACTCTAAAACGTCTATTATAAGCTGGATCACAGTGCCAGATCCTGATGCAACATCACTTCCAACACGTTACCAGGTGCCTTCAAGTAAACCGTTTAATGGGGGAGAAGGTATCGTCTATATTGATGGATTTATTTATTTCGCCACTAAAGGAGATGATCGAATTTGGAAGCTCAATACAATTACAAATAAATTATCAGTGTACTACGATGCAAAAATTTATATCGACCCTATTCTAACCAATGTTGATGGAATGACAGTTTCCCCTAAAGATGAAGTTGTTGTAAGTGAAGATGGTGGTAACATGCAAATTGTTGCTATAACAAAAACAGGAAAGTTTAATCCAATTGTGCAAATAGTAGGGCATGACAGATCTGAGGTTACAGGTCCAGCCTTTTCACCAGATGGTCAGCGTTTATATTTTAGTTCACAACGAGGCTCAGTTGGAAATTCCAGTAGCGGCATAACATATGAAGTAACAGGTCCATTCTTGACTTAAATAAGTCATAAGTATAGTTTCTGATTTTTGGCGCAGAATTAATTCTTCACAATTCATTGAAGAGAACAATTTCTTCCCTCTTTATTTAAATTTTATTCAGGACCTGCAGCCAGACGAATTTTTTGAGACAGTTCAGCTATTTTTTTATCATAAGGAATGACTCGCCCCATTAAGTAGTCGAGCAACATTTGATCAGGGGTTTCGAGTAGCTCTGAAAATGTTTGCTGTTCTGTTTCAGTGAGCTGACTAAAACCTTTATCCATAAAACTTTGTAAAAAAATATCGAGCTCCAACATGCCACGTCGGCATTGCCAACGTAAGCGGGATATTTCTGTGTTTTCTGTTTCAGTAGTATTCATTATTACTATTAAATAGTTTTTATTATGGTTCCCCACCTGCGTGGGAATAACATTGTTTGTGACAAATTTTTTTACAAATATCGAGAGGACCGAGTACAAGGCGGAATAAATTTTTAAAAACGTAGCTTACAATTAGTAAGTGAGTATATTAGAAATTTAATTCATCACAGTAATCGAGCTTCTTTTTATTCGGTACGATTAAAACATATCTTTAAGCATCATTTCTTTAATGCCATTTATAGCCTTCGTTGGATTTAAATTTTTTGGACAAACATTTACGCAATTCATAATGGAATGACATCGGAATAATTTGTACGGCCCCTCTAACTCTTTTAAACGGTTTTCAGTATCTTGATCGCGTGAATCCGCTAAAAACCGGTATGACTGTAACAAAGCAGCCGGACCACGGAATTTATCCGGATTCCACCAGAATGATGGGCAAGATGTCGAACAACAGGCGCATAAAATACATTCATATAAGCCATCTATTTTTTCACGCTGTTCAGGTGTTTGTTTAAACTCAACTTCAGGAACCGGATCTTTTACAGTTAAGTAAGGTTTAATAGAACGATAATGATGGAAGAATTGCCCCATATCGATAATTAAATCTCTGATAACAGGCATACCCGGCAAAGGTCTGATTTCAACAGGTTGTTTTAATTCGGTAACTCGCGTTAAGCACGCAAGGCCATTTTTACCATTGATATTCATACCATCTGAACCACAAACCCCTTCACCGCAGGAGTGGCGGAATGATAATGTTTCATCATCGGATTTTATTTTAATTAGCGCATCACGTAACATCATGTCTGGCGTCACATCACTCAGAACAAAATCCTGCATATATGGTTCTTTATCCGTTTCAGGATTATAACGATAAATTTTAAAACGCATTGTAATTGAATCTGTATTGGGTGATGTCATAATTCAGTTCTCATTATGCCTGTTAAAGAGTTAACAGCTTAATAAACACGTTCTTTAGGTGGGAAAGTTTCAACCGTCATTGGTTTTAAGCGAACCGGCTTGTATTCAAGTTTTCTACCTTCTTTATAATATAAAGAATGTTTTAACCAGTTCTTATCATCTCTATCCTGAAAATCTATTCGAGAATGTGCGCCTCGACTTTCTTCACGGTTAAGTGCAGAAGTTACCGTTGCAACAGCTATATCCACCAGGTTTTCCAGCTCCATAGCTTCAATACGTGCTGTATTAAAAACTTTACTGTGATCTTTTAAACGTACATTTTGTAAACGACTTTCAATTTGCAATACCTGGTTTAAACATTCCTGCAAAACATCCTGAGTACGGAAGACACTGCAGTTCTGTTCCATAATGGTTTGCAGTTCATCTTTTAATTGTGGAACAGATTCGCCTTCGCCTTTTTTATCCCAGCGATGTAAATGTTGCATTGCTTTTTCGACACTATCTTCATCAATAGCTCGATGGTAACGATTCTCTTTTAAGTATTTAATGACATGATTGCCTGCTGCACGACCAAATACCACAATATCTAATAGTGAGTTACCACCCAATCGGTTTGCACCATGTACGGATACACAGGCACACTCTCCTACAGCATATAAACCAGGTATTGCTTCTTCACCAGTATCCACCGGCACAACAACTTGACCATAGCGATCGGTTGGAATGCCCCCCATTGTGTAATGTGCTGTTGGGAAAACAGGAATAGGTTCTTGAACTGGATCGATGTGCAGGAAAGTTCTGCTTGTTTCACAAATGCCTGGCAAACGTTTATCCAACACTTCCTTACCGAGGTGATCCAGTTTTAACATGACATGGTCACCATTTGGCCCACAACCTCTTCCCTCTCTTACTTCTGTTGCAATCGAGCGGCTGACAACATCACGGCTTGCAAGATCTTTTGCATGCGGCGCATAACGCTCCATAAACCGTTCACCATCTTTATTTATAAGGTATCCCCCTTCACCACGCGCACCTTCTGTTATTAACATACCGCGCCCGGCAATACCGGTTGGATGGAACTGGAAAAACTCCATATCTTCTAAAGGAATACCAGCACGTAATGCCATCGCTAAACCATCGCCAGTATTTATTTTGGCATTGGTGTTCGTTCGAAATAGTTGCCCTGCACCACCGGTTGCAAGCAATGTTGTTTTAGCTTCTATAAGCAAAGGCTCACCGGTTTCTATTTCCAGAACAAGCGCGCCAAGAATAAAACCTTCTTTATCTTTAATGAGATCGACGGCAAAAAATTCATCAAAGAAATGTGTTTTCGCTTTTATGTTTTGTTGATAAAGCGCATGAAGAATAGCGTGCCCTGTTCTATCTGCAGCAGCACAGGTTCGCGCCGCCTGTTCACCACCAAAATTCTGACTCTGACCACCGAATGGACGTTGATATATTTTTCCATTATCCAACCGGGAAAAAGGAACACCCTGATGCTCAAGTTCAATGACTAAATGCGATGCAGCTCGACACATATATTCAATCGCATCCTGATCACCCAGGTAATCACTACCTTTAATCGTGTCGTACATATGCCAGTGCCAGTTATCAGGTAATACATTTGCAAGTGCCGCATTCATTCCACCTTGAGCAGCTACCGTATGAGAACGTGTTGGAAAGACTTTTGAAACAACAGCAACATTTGCATCAGCCTGGGATAATTGTAATGCGGCTCTTAATCCACCCCCACCGGCACCAATAACAAGAGAATCAAATTTTCTAATAGGTATACTCAAAGTTCCACCAGTGTAAATAAAATATAAGTTGTCCAAATTGTCATGCCCATTAGCGAGGTCATTAACAATATAAGTATAAATAACCGTGCAATGGCACAGTGAACATAATCAATCACGACATCACGGATACCAATCCAAGCATGTACCATGATGGCTATAAAAAATAGCAAAACAAGAATATTAGTAATTGGGGAATAAAAATGACTTCGCCATGTTTCAAATGAAGTGACGGGATTAAACCAGAGAAACCCTATAATGAATAATATGCTACCTAAAAGATAAACTGCCGACAAACGCTGTACAAACCACGCGCGATATCCCTGTGCCTGCCAGCTCATAACACCACCTTATATATTAGTAGAATAACTGTTACCAACACTAAGAATTGAACTAACCAGGCCATTTTTATGGTAGCTTCTCGACTAATGGCAATATCCATATCAAGCAGAAAAAAACGAATTCCTGCAAAAAAATGATGAACCATCGCCCATAACAACACAATATTAATTAGCTTGCCACCATCAGAACTAAATATATCTAAAACATGATTGAAGCCTTCCTGGCTTGTAACGGATTGTGATAATAACCACACCATATAGGGGATTGACAAAAATAGTATAATTCCAGAAACTCGATGCAGAATTGAAACGACTGCCGTGACTGGCATCCTGATTTTTATTAAATTTAAATGTTTCGGCCGTTTTTTGTTTTGTATATCCATTTGTAGAATAAGTGTAGAACAAATCAACAAGGCGTCCAGTTATTTTCTAAACCTTTTCAATATCTTGAAGTTGGTTATTCAGGCGATTTAATAGTGTGCAATATTTAGCTACACCTGTTTATTTATCTAATTTGGTATTTTTATGCAACAAGATTGGCAAGCATTTTTAATCAGTGAAGGCGCAACAATCGTTAATGAACAAGTTAACAACTTTGACACGCCCTTAAAAGAAACAGTATTGAGTAATACTTCAGATATATGTAGCGATCTGTCTCATTACCGTTTATTTCGTGTAAGTGGAGCAGATGCCAATAGCTTTTTGCAGGGACAGCTCAGCAATGACATCAATCTCGTAACCGAAAATACCACTCAAATGAGTTCCTATTGCAGCCCAAAAGGCCGTGCTTTTGCATTATTTCGAGTTTTTAAAATTCAGGATAATTACTATCTCAGCTTGCCGGCAGAAGTTGCCGAAAAAACCATTAACCGGCTTAAAATGTTTATTATGCGTAGTGATGTCGCAATAGATGATGTTAGTGATGATTTTTTCCATATTGGAATTGCCGGTGAAAAGCTCTCCAACATACTTTGCGACATATTCCAATTGAGCCAGTGCCCAGAAAATGCAGACGATTGTGCTCTCTCAGGCGTAACCAGTATTCAGAAGCTGGCCGGCAACCGCGAAAGATTTGAGTTATTTGGCCCAATAGAGAAAGCGAAAAATATCTGGAATCAGTTGAACCAACACTGTACTGCAGTTGGCCAGTCAGCCTGGAACCTACAACGAATCAATGCAGGCATTCCTGAAATATTAACTAATACATCCGAAGCCTTTGTTCCCCAAATGTTGAACCTACAGCTAATTAATGCTGTTAACTTCCAAAAAGGCTGTTACCCTGGTCAGGAAATTGTTGCCAGAACCAAATACCTTGGGAAATTGAAGAAACGGTTGTTTTTAGCTGAAATACACTCAGCTGAATCCGTTGAAATTGGGACAGATATTTACGAAAGTGGTGAAAATCAGCAAAGTGTCGGCAAAATAGTCCTTTCTGAGCCTAATTCGGAAGAAACGACACGTATACTCGCCGTGTTACAGATTACAGCAACTGAAAAACAGCCCCTGTTTGTACACCAAAAGGATGGTGAGAAGCTCCATTTACTTGAACTACCTTACTCTCTGGAAGAATAAAATATTTAAGATTGCAGCTTCTGTGCCGATATATTGGTCTAACAACTATATTCAGGTAGAGACGGATGTCAGAAGCAATTGCAGAATCCTTTATAAATGATTTATTAAGCGACCTTGAAGATGAAACCCTTGTTCTTCCAACATTGCCAGAAGTTGCCTTACAAGTTCGCGACGCCTTAGCCGACGAAGATAAATCGCTTGCTGATGTCAGCAAAGTTATTACAACTGATGCAGCTTTATCTGCACGCCTTATTCAGGTTTCAAATAGCCCATTATTACGTACTTCGCGCACCATCGAATCCGTTGAAGCCGCTGTTACCCGTATGGGAAGCAACATGGTACGAAACTTGGTGACAAGTATTGTTATGGAGCAAATGTTTCAGGCAACATCCGACGCAACCGATAAACGCCTTCGTAATCTCTGGGAGCACAGCACCCAGGTAGCTGCAATCGCAAGCGCACTCACATCACAATTTTCTAGTTTAAAATCGGACATGTCCCTATTAGGTGGGCTGGTTCATGACATTGGTGCATTGCCAATCCTCAGCCGTGTTGAAGATGTACCGGAAATTTTAAATAACGAAGCGCTTTTAGACAAAATCATCGC
>Ga0316207_10001564_pt1 | contig 27373 bp, 18 predicted proteins | sample 6weekpyrite_MG_FD_204943 | JGI IMG/M metagenome (GOLD analysis project Ga0316207, IMG submission 204943) | Microbial mat bacterial communities from mineral coupon in-situ incubated in ocean water Damariscotta River, Maine, United States -... | ecosystem: Environmental > Aquatic > Marine >... | reverse complement strand
TAGGCATAGATTTGACCTCAATAAATGATCGTGTGTTACCACGAGTACCTGTGGATTCAGGTGTTATTGAGATCGGTGATATTGGAAGTAAGGTTTAATCTGCCGCGATAGCGGCTTCGTCCAACAACGGTATAAATCGGGCGGGTACAAATATAATTAATTTAGTGGATAAAATTAGAGAGTTCGATAAATTATCTAATGTGCCGAATGACTTTTTCCGTAGTTAGTTTTGTTTTAATTGTTGGTAGTTGCCTGTTAATGTCACATTTAGCGATTGCAAGTGAATCGATTAAATTTCATTTTGGGGCAGAATTAGCTCCAGTTAAAACTAGCAAATTGATGATAGACTTACAGACTGATGATTCTGTTGAATTTTCGTCTATGCCTCCTTCAAAAGGTTTGTTTGTGGGTGTGTGCTGGGTAGAAAATTTTTGTACAGAATATGAATATCGATATTTCGGTAGTTATAAATCTACTACACTAAAAAACAATAATTATGGTTTAAAAATAGTTCAACAGGGTATTTACGCAAATCTAAGTTTACCCGTATGGCGAATCAGTTTATTTGGCCGAGCTGGAGTAGGTAGGTTAGATTTTAAAGAACGAAAAAATCAATATCTAAGTAAAAATTATTCGAGTGCAGTTATGTTTGGTTACGGCATATCATATACCACAAAAAGAAAAATATTCTTTCGAATTGGCGTATCGGCTTATTTTTTCTCTACTTCGTATAAAAATTTAAACTTTAACTCTGATGAAATTTCAAATCACCAATTGACCGTTGCGGGGATAGCAATGGCTTATCGATTCTAAGAATTGCAGAGACTGTCAATTAATTTGTGAATTGCTTCATTGTAGATTACTAAACCAGTACGCTCCGTAGGGTGGAAGCACAATACCTTCTGCATTCATACTGATTTCACATTCGTCGAGCACATCAACCCAATTGGTCAAATCTTGTGTAACATCCTTCCAGGCAATAAATTGCCTGACCCGTGTAAAGTTATATAAAGCGACAATGGTTTGATTGTTTTCCGGGGCAATCCGTATTAATCCAAACACTTCGTTACTTAAATTGAGGATGGATTGCGATGCGTCGGGATTAAAAGCTAATTGCTTGCGTCGAATATTCAAATATTTTTTGAATGACTGAAACACCCGGCCAGCTTCACTTTCGTGGTTCGCCAGTAAAGCTTCCAATTCGCCTCGGTCCCATTTTCGGCGATTGATGGAACGAGTCATACCTGTACGTTCTACACCGATATTGTCGTTTGGTGTAGCAAATAAGTTAAGAATATAAACAGCGGGAATTCCCTTAAACGACAAAGTAAATAGTTGAGAAAGTAAGAAGGAGGGAATATGCCATTGATACATTTCATTGTGTGGATCTCTAAACGCGTCAAAAAAGGAAATGTTTAGTTCGTACGGGCTTTGTGTGCCATCTCGATTGGTTTTTGTTGATATATAACCTCCTCGATCTCGCATGGCTTCTAACATCTCGTTCACTTTATCTTCCGGAACCAGGCCTTCTAATGGACGTAATCCTACACCGTCATGTGATGCGGTAAAGTTTAGAAAAGTACAATCTTTGGGAATAAACATGGCTTCAAGTTCTTGTGCCCAGGCTCGCAAATATTCTGTGTTATTTGCGTATATTGCATGTAATAACAAGGGCGGTAAACTGAATTGATAAATTACATGTGCTTCGTCACCATCACCAAAATAGGTTATGTTTTCATCATGAGGTACGTTGGTTTCCGTCATGATTAACGCGCCAGGTTCAACCAGGGATAAAATATCGCGACATAATTTAACAACTTCATGCGTTTGCGGTAGATGTATGCAACTGCTACCTATTTCTTTCCACAAATACGCAACGGCATCCAAACGCACCATGCGTGCGCCGCGACGAAAATATTCCAGTAAAATATCCAGAATTTCCAAAAGTACTTCCGGATTTTTGTAGTTGAGGTCAATTTGATCATTACTAAAGGTTGCCCAGACATAGCGCATACCGTCATGGCCACGTACACCGGTAAGTAAGGGTGTGCTGCGTGGCCGAACCACCATGGAAAGGTTTTCTTCCGGATTCATTTCAATGAAAAAATCTTTGGTTTTTTCTTTACCTATGAGGTAGTCGGTGAACCAAAGGTTTTCTCTGGAGCAATGATTGAGTACCAAATCCACAACCAGGTCATAATTTTCTTCAATTGCCGCAATGTCTTCCCAATCGCCCAGTTTAGGATCGACGGTGCGGAAATCCGTAATGGAAAAGCCATCGTCTGAACTGTAAGGAAAGAAAGGCAAAATATGCAGCATGGAAAATTCTGTTGGCAAATTACGATTCAGAAAACTGCGCAGGCTTTGTAACGGTGGTTGACTGGGTGATTGAATAGAATCACCATAACTTATGAGAACAATATCCTTGTGAGTCCAGTACGGGCCTAGCACCGATCGACTGCGCATATCTTGATGATCAGCAATGATCTGGAAAACGCGTTCACTGGTCTTGGCACCGATTGTTTCACCATAAAGACCTTTGAGTCGGGATACAATATTTTCTTCGTGGCTGATTGATGCTTTAGTGCTAACTTGATTCATTGGTATTTTAATTTGCCCTACATTGGTGAATAGACTTTTTGAATGCCCCGAACTGGCGCATTAACTTTGTTGTTTGATGTTTAATTCAGAATTTTACCAGGAACATTGAAATTGCTTTAATTGTTAAGAAAATCGCTGCAATTCTCAGTGAAAATCATGAATATTCCGCCATATTGTATATTCTCACTAAAATATCCGGCTATTTTAACCTTTCCTAATAGTGTTACAGCATGTTGCATACCACAATTAACAAGCAGCGAGTAATTGATCCAGCCACTTTAAAATTTCATTTTTGCTCTTGAGTAGCCCTTTATACTCCAGCACCTGTTCCGGCATGGTGGATAGAGAAAATCTTAATCGCGTGAGTTCTTCTTTGGAAAAAAAAGCAACGTCCCGATGGTAACTGCGAATAAGGAATACAAAAGCATGCGCCTCTGGAAAGGGAAGCGTTATCTGCCGTTCAATGCGCATAAAAAGTTTGGGCTGCCCAATATTAAATTGTCTGCCAACCCAAAGCGTCGGATCACAGTTTATGGGTGCAATGGGATGATGATTTAATCGCGTATCAGTGACCAGGCCCCAGGTGAAGCGTTCAAAAGGGCCTTGTCGCACAAATGTTTCGACCAGATTCGGCGCCTTATTATTGATTTTTTCCATGCTGGGCACAGGCGCATGCGCGCTTAAAAAACTTTTTCCCAGTTTTTCTTGCGCAGACCAATAATTGGGAAAACATAAATGCAGATATCGAATGTGATCGGACTGTTGTCCAGCTTCGCTAATGCTTAGGTCTTCTTGTATTTGACAACACAAGGCATCAAGGCCATCCAGATAGTCGGGAGTGGCTTGCGGGTTTTCAACCCCGATTAATTCCAGTTGTTGATTGAAAACCAATTTTTCCTCTGAAAGTGAACAGGTCAATCTCGCCTGTGTTTTGTCATGCATCAGCTGGAAAAATTGAGGATGCTCTTTTGCTAGCTGCTTAAGCAAGAAACCGCAGATTAATGCACGAAGACTGGTATTCAAATCTTGCTGGCAAACATATTTTTCTATGCATTCTCGACGTGCATCGAGTTTGCTTGCACGGTAATCAGGCCATTGAGAGTCGATTTGAAAAACACAATCTGTCGCAATTATTTTGTTGCATTGATTAGGCAGTTTTCTCAAGCCGGCTTTAAACTCGAAAGGATTACGGCTGACAGGAAAATATTTTAGGGGTGGTATAGACGCAATCACAGCAATTTCTGCATTTCAAATATTAGTAATAATTATATGGGATTTGCTGAGGAAAAACAGCATTCAATAAGTTTTCAGGTGTCAGTTCAGGGTTCCATGAATGGGCAATCTCATTTTCCTTTTCACCAGTATTGTGCAATTACAGACAGGGTGAAGATTCTTAAAGGTAGTGCAAATTTGCAAATTTGTCATAAATCAATGCTATTGTAGCGTGAAACGCTGGGGATACAGGATAAGGTTCGTGCTCTATGGAATGGCCTGGCTTTTGCTGAGAATTGGGAGAAATTTCCACGTATTGGAGGGACTTAGCCAAATTTGTTAGATGTTTGTTATTTTTTCAGCACTTTGTCTATGTGTATTTTAGAGGTAGAATAGCTGATTAACTATACGGGATATCAGACAATGGCAAATTAAAATGTCGTTTTGTTGACCAGGTGATCTCAAAATAAGCGAGATATTGTGGTGATATTGTAAATCACCCCCCTGATTATCAATTAGCCGGATAAAAACGATGTTTTTTTGCACACCTAGATGGCATCATTTATTCCTTCTGTGGCCGCTAATACCACGTACAACTTTGCTGTTGTTACTTCATTATTGATTTAAAGCTAAGTGCATTTACACAGTGATTGCATATGCATTTAATGGAAGGTCAATTATATGCGTCCACCAGGTATTCACCTCATGGATGAAGAAAGGTGGGCCTCGGTGCCCCTTGAGGATGTATCCCATTAGGTTTGAACCCGCCCAAGTGGACGGGTAATAAAGTTTTTACTGTTGTACTGATTACGAAATACTGACTATTTATACTTACAAGAGGCAATACATTTTATGTCAGATAAAAAGAAAATCTTCTTTCACTCAAAATCTCTGGTTAAAAGCGAGCCTGTTGCCGATTTAACGGAATTACCTCCTTTGAGAATGGATGTTGAAGGATTAAAAGAGGATTTTCGACACTACTTTAGCCATACTCTTGGCCGAGATAAGTATTGTCGTTCATTGGATTACAGTTACAAAGCCCTGGTTTTAACCTTGCGGGATCGTTTATTTGAGCGTTGGAAAAACACCAAATATCAATTTAAAGAAGGTAAACCAAAGCGTACCTATTATCTGTCACTGGAATTTTTAATGGGTCGCGCATTGGGGAATGCCATGCTAAACCTGGGTGTGGAAGACGACGCAACAAAAGCGCTTGAAGAGTTGGGTTTATATTTGGAAGAAGTTGCAGAAGCTGAACATGACGCTGGTCTGGGAAATGGTGGTCTTGGTCGTCTTGCTGCCTGTTTCCTGGATAGTTGTGCAACTTTACAGTTACCGGTTATTGGTTATGGTATTCGCTACGAATACGGAATGTTCCGCCAGTATATTGAAAACGGTGAACAGGTGGAAGAACCTGATCATTGGTTGCGAGATGGAAACCCCTGGGAAATTGAACGTCCTGAGTATACTCAGCTGATCCGTTTTGGTGGTCGCACAGATTATTACCAAGCAGCGGATGGTGTGTTGCGTGCAAGATGGGTTGATACCAATCATGTACTGGCAGTCCCCTACGATATTCCTATTCCGGGTTATAAAAATGAAACCGTTAACACCTTGCGTTTATGGTCGGCTGCCGCGACGGATGAATTTGATTTAGGTGAATTTAATGCGGGCAGTTATCCCGAGTCTGTTGCAGCGAAAAATGCAGCAGAAAACATAACAATGGTGTTATACCCAAATGATGCCAGTGAAAACGGAAAAGTTTTACGCCTTAAACAACAATATTTTCTGGCATCTGCCACCTTGCAGGATGTTTTACGCCGTTGGTTGATTCTTAATGATAATTCTTTCGAAACCTTTGCTGAGCAAAACTGTTTTCAAATGAATGATACACACCCGACTTTAGCGGTTGCAGAACTCATGCGATTGCTACTGGACGAGCATCATTTAAGCTGGAAAGATGCTTGGCAGATAACCAGCAAAACCATGGCGTACACCAATCATACCTTGTTACCTGAAGCGCTGGAAAAATGGTCAGTGCCAATGTTTGAGCAATTATTGCCGCGGCTTTTGGATATCATTTATGAAATCAACGCCCGATTTCTTACGGTTGTCGCTAAACGATGGCCGGGTGATACCAAACGACAAGCGCGTATGTCGATCATTGAAGAAAGTGGCGACAGATTTGTGCGTATGGCCAATTTGGCGATTATTGGCAGTTTCTCCGTTAATGGTGTTGCTGCTTTGCATACAGAGTTGCTCAAGGAAGGTTTATTTTCTGATTTTTATCAATTATGGCCAGAAAAATTCAGCAATAAAACGAATGGCGTGACACCACGTCGTTGGTTAGCTAAAGCGAATCCATTTCTCTCAAATATAATTAACGAAAGAATTGGTGATCAATGGGTAACTGATTTAGCAAAATTACGTGAACTGGAACAACACATTGAGGATGCCTCGTTTCGTAGTGCCTGGCATTCTGCCAAATTGGCGGGAAAACATCGACTGGTTGAATTGATTAAAAAAGATTGTGATATCGAACTCAATCCTAATGCTATGTTTGATGTACAAGTGAAACGTATTCATGAATATAAACGCCAGTTGTTGAATTTGTTACATGTTGTTCATTTGTATGATCGTATTAAACGCGGTGATACAGAAAACATGACACCACGTTGTGTGATAATAGGTGGTAAAGCTGCACCTGGCTATTTTATGGCGAAAAAAATCATCAAGCTCATTAACAATGTTGCGCACGTGATTAATAATGATGAAGCTGTAGGTGATTTGCTCAAGTTAGTCTTTTTCCCCAATTATTGCGTTACTGCGATGGAAGTGATTTCAGCAGGAACAGACCTTTCCGAGCAGGTTTCAACAGCAGGTAAAGAAGCGTCCGGTACAGGTAATATGAAATTCATGATGAACGGCGCGCTAACCATCGGTACGCTGGATGGTGCAAATATTGAAATTCGTGAAGAAGTGGGCGATGAAAACTTCTATTTGTTCGGCTTAAACGCACAAGAAGTGAAGGAAACGCGTAAACACTATCAGCCTAATGCAATCATTGAAGCGGATGAGGACTTTAAACGTGTTATGCACTTGCTTGAAAGTGGTCATTTTAATCAATTCGAATATCACATTTTTGATGAAGTTTTTGCTTCCATACGTAATCCGTCTGATCCGTGGTTAACCGCGGCGGATTTTCGCAGTTATATTGATGCTCAAAAAGCAGCTGCTGAGGCATTTCAAGATCAGGATAAATGGACCAGGATGAGTATCCGCAATACTGCTGCGAGTGGGAAGTTTTCCACCGATAGAACAATGCAGGAATACAACCGCGATATCTGGAAAATGTAAAACAAGAAACAGTAAAGCCAGTGTGAGTCATCTGGATTTAAAGACAATAATTAACAATAACACTGGATTTAAACCAATTGTTTTATTGATTGTCAGAAATTTGAATATTGTTAATCTTATTTCTCCGCAGCTTGCTACGGACAAAAATCCGGTAGGGATTTAAAATAGATACTGTTAGTTTGTTTTAACAATTGAATGTAAAGGAGTAAATCATCATGGGCTTGAAGAAAAAATACCTGAAAACCAAACCAGTCTGCAAGGTTAGTTTTGAAATACCGAAAGATGCGGTAAAAAATGCGAACAAGATTAGTTTGGTGGGTGATTTTAATTCATGGGATAGCGCAGCGACACCTATGACCAAACGTAAAAACGGAACATTTGCCTCCACTTTGGATTTGGCCCCCGGTAAGGAATATCAATTTCGGTATTTAATTGATGGCGAGCTTTGGGAAAACGACTGGGCGGCGGATAAATACGTCCCCAATGCCTATGGTGATGCGGAAAACTCTGTTGTTATTGTTTAAGCCCATGTTAGATTCAAAATTGCTGGATTTACTATGGCCTTAATTAATATTATGGCGGTTCGTCATTCTGCATTTTACAGCCCTCTGTTAATGACCATGGCAGGGGGGTACTTAAAGGCGGAAGGGCTGGATTATCGATACGCAGTGCAAACACCGGAAAATACCGTTGCAGATAATATTGAAAAAGGTAATTGTCAGGTGGCGCAATCTGCTGTGGCGGTCAGTTTTTCAGCGCTTGAAGCCGGACAACAAAACAGTTTTGTGCATTTTGCCCAAATTAATGGGCGCGATGGTTTTTTCCTGGCGGGTAGACAACAAAACCTAAACTTCCGTTGGCAGGATTTACAGGGGAAAAAAGTTTTGGTGGATCACTTTTTTCAACCTTTGGCCATGTTGAAATATGGATTACACCAACAAAATATCGACTATGCGTCACTGAATGTGATTGATGCCGGTGATGTATCTGCAATTGAACAAGCATTTAGGCAAGGGCAGGCTGACTTTGTGCATATGCAAGGGCCAGCGGCACAACAATTAGTCCGGGATGGCATTGCCGAAATGACAGTCGCTGTTGGTGAATTGCTGGGGCCAGTGGCCTTCAGTAGTTTATGTGCTGGTCAGGAATGGCTGGCAAGCGACGAAGCATTGGCATTTATGCGCGCATATAAAAAAGCCACTATTTATGCTATTTCAGCACCTGCTGACGAATTGGCTAATAAGCAAAAAGAAGCGGGATTTTTTCGTGAGATTGACGTTAATGTGCTGACTGATACCATCAGTGCATATCAATCGTTAAACACCTGGTCCGAAAATCCGGTTATACCAAAAGACGCTTATCAAAACCTGCTTGATGTTTTTCTCTATAATGGGCTGATCACTAAATCCTATGCGTATGAAGAGTTAATCTGCCAACCACCAGGTGATTGATTCAATTCATTTTGTATTGCTTAGCCTCTTTCAATTTGATGTTATAATCCCGAGAAGTTTATAACTCAAGTTTCTGAGTTCAAATAAATATTTAAACCAGCTATAGCCAGGGCGTGTTTGCAATCTGAAAGTGTCGGCAGCACGGATGCTGCCGTTGAGCGCACACGGAAGTGTTCACCGCGTCTTTCAGATTGCAAACACGCCCTGGATGTAGCTGAAAATGTTAGCTTGAACTCAGAAACTTGAGTTATAAAACACTATCTTTTTTGATGTTGCCATTGTTATAGCAAATTACATTAAGGTTGGGATTAGAATGCAAGTTGAAATTTCTGTTGTACCGGGTTTTTCCTGGTTTGGAAAAAACATAGGCATCAAAGACGACACGCTGGATTTTGGTGGTATTTTGTCAGATGTTCCCTGTCAGGCCGCTGCTGTTTTTACTCGTAACACCATGCCGGGTGCGCCGGTATTGGTCGGCAAAGATCATCTTGACGATGGTGTGTTGCAAGCAATTATCGTTAATTCAAAAAATGCCAATGTGGCTACGGAAAAACGCGGATATCAGGACTCTCAAAAAATATGTGAGCTGGTCGCCAAAAATTGTGACATTGACATTAGAAATGTATTGCCATCTTCTACAGGTGTGATTGGTCGTTATCTTCCTATGGAGGTCATCACTAAAGGGTGCAATACACTAAAGCAGGATTTTGGTAAAACAGCAAAACACGCAGAAGATTTTGCCCGCAGTATCATGACAACCGACTCGTATCCAAAATGGGTAAGCGTAAAAGTGGGTGAGGCAACGATACTGGGGTTTGCCAAAGGAGCAGGCATGATAGAGCCAAACATGGCAACCATGCTCAGCTATTTTGTTACAGATGCGAAAATTGACTCAACTGATTTACAGGCAATGTTATCCCGTGTTGTGAATCAGAGTTTTAATCGCATCTCCATTGACTCCGATACCTCAACCAGTGATACAGTTGTTATTATGGCAAATGGCTTGGCCGGTGAAGTTGATATGAGTGAATTCGAAAATGCCTTTAGAGAAATGTCTATATTTCTTGCCAAAGAAATTGCCCGAGATGGTGAAGGCGCTACTAAGTTAATTGAATTGACTGTAAGCGGAGCGCAAACCCAGGATCAGGCATTGAGAACAGCTAAGTCTATCATTAATTCTCCTCTGATAAAGACCGCCATCTATGGTGCCGACCCTAATTGGGGGCGATTTGTTATGGCTATTGGTAAAGTATTTGATTACCGCGTCAATATTCATGACCTGAAAATCTATTTTGGTGAAGGTGATGCGCGTTTATTTATTGATGCTGACGTGTTGGATCGTGATGCGGTGCCGCTGGATGAGATATCCACTTTACTTAAACAAAAAGACGTCAAGATTGAAGTTGTTTTGGGTAATGGGGTATATTCAGAGCGCGTCTGGGGATGTGATTTAACAGAAGGTTATGTGGAAGAAAATGCGTTTTATACCACTTGATTAATAATTTTGTTACACGCTCTAAACAAAACTCAGCCAATTAAAATATTGCTGCCAGATGTCATTTATCTTGCTGAGTTTTGTTTAGAGGTATTTGTCATGTTCAGTTTTCTTAGTCGGGAACCGTTCATCGGAGTTCTCGCGTTTCACCAATTTTCATAATCCAAAGACGGTCTTTATTGAAACCCTGGTTTTCACCAGCTACCCGAAAGCGGTTGGGTGGTTCCCATGTTGGTTCATCGGATAAGTTAATTGTTCCCCAATGCGAAGCAATCAGTCTATTTGCTTTCAAGTCTCTGCCAAGGCTTACTGCCTCTTCCGGTGTCATATGTGACATCCACATCAGTTCACGTGGCTCATAAGCGCCAATGGGGACAAATACGTAATCAAAAGGGCCAAAACGTTCGCCGATAGATGTATACAGACTTTTTGTATAAGCGCTGTCACCGACAAAATATACTTTTAGCTGGAGGGTTTGGATTAACCAGGATGCCCATAAGGTTTGATTATGGTCACTGGTACTACGTGCAGAATCGTGGACTGCGGGTAGGGCAGTGAATTTCAGGTTATCTAATTTAGCCTGCTGATACCAATCTAACTCCGTTACCTGAGAATAACCACGTTCTTGAAAAAACTCTTTTAATCCTAAGGGGACGAACACATGAATTTGCTGTTTACTACTTAGTGATCTTACGGTCCAGTCGTCCAAATGATCATAATGGTTGTGAGAGACAATAATTATGTCGATTTGAGGTAAATTGTCGAATGCTAATCCAGGTTCCACAAAGCGACGAGGCCCGGCCCAGGATAAAGGGCTTGCAAACTCTGACAAAAATGGATCAGTTAGAATAGTCTGACCGTTAATTTGAATTAAAAAACTGGCATGGCCTAACCAGGTTATCCGGCTCCCTTTCGTATTTTGCCATTGCTCCAGGGCTAGTTGTTGCGATAATGAATGAGTAGCTGGCACATCAGGTAATGAAATTGAATGCCAAAATCGACGTAAATAAAATGTCGCTCCCTTTGGCGCAGCTGTCGGGATAAATGGATGGTTTTGAAATCCAAACTCTGTATGGTGAGCAGATTTTTGAATAGGATTTTTTTTATCTATGTCAGCGGTGTTTGTCATTGAATAGTCGCTACTGTCAGCTTCATCAACTACATAAAGCCAGGGTAAAAGTAAGATAATAACAAACAATAGTTTAATTGATTTTGAGTTTATCATTTAATGTGTGAAGCCATTAAAACGCCATATCCACCGTCGAAAGATGTTTTCGATTAGTGCTTTTTTACTTCATGATGTACGTGTAGCTCATTGAATTCAAGTCAGTTGCTATATTATAGATTAAGCCTAATGTGTACTAGTGATTAAATTTATATAAAACTATTACTAAGGTGGCGGAAATCAAGAAAACACATGTAATAAACACGCTGTGAATACGTCCGTGTAAGCTTGACGGCAGCGTCTTCGGCTTGGTCTCCTGAGTCGCTCTACCGACTATGTCTCTATAGTCATGCTGCCAACAGTTCATTTTCATGGGTATTTTTTAATGCCAAATTTTTATTATGTGCTATTTTTTGATGAGGCAAATAGCTGGAAAATATTAATAATGTTAGTAATAACAATAATTAATATCATTAATCTCATGTGGTAAATTAACTATAGGGCTAAAGATTAAATCTAATCAACACAGCAGAATGATGTGATCATTGCCAAAAAGGGTAGTGGCATAAGTTCTGTCAGCGATGTTATCGGAAAACGGGTATTTGCATACAAAGAACGGGTGTACTGGAATATATGCACCGTGAAAAGAAAATTAACATTAAAAACTTTGAAATTATCGATCAGGTAAAAAACTCCAACTATCCCGAGTTGCATAGTACGGCACTTTATCCGGAATGGTATCTTATCGCTGGTCCTTCAGTTGAGGAGAAGTTAATAAGGGACTTTAAGCAAATAACTTTAAATATCAACCCTGAATTGTCAGTGGTGAAGCAAACGCATATTCAGGGTTTTGTTGAGCCACTATCCATGGAGCCATTAATAGAGCTGTTAACAACGTTAGAAATTGCACCCTTCAGCAATTCGAATTAAGCCTTTTCATTTTGGCATTAATTTGCTGGAAACTGTCAGTATTCAAAAATTTTCATCAACAACTCAGTTTATCGCGAGAAAATAAAATACTGAGAAGTAAAACCAGGATATCTCAAGGATGATTAAATCAACTGCATCATAAATCTCCCCTTGAGAATAGGTAATCGTTAACGCTAAGCCTTCGCACTTCTCAAAATAATAAATTATAAAACGTTGGGCTAACATAATTGGGGTTATGTGTGGGCTTGAAACGATTTCCCTTATTTCTACTGATATTCACCCTGTTTGCCTGCTCCGAGCAAGTGAATAATCAAAAAAATGAGAACTCTGGTAAAACAGTGCCGCTTGTTCATCAAACATCCAATTCCTCAGAAGATAAAAATACTAGCGATAATCCCCGAGCATTAGATAATGACGTAAGCAAGCCCATGGAAGTGATTGCGCCTGGTAACATTACACAGGCGGCAGAAGGTGTGCTCACGCAAGTTAAACTGATTTTTCCAGTGGTATTAAACGCTACTGGAAAAGTTTCTGTCAGTAATAACGCACCCGAGGGTGGTTTTCCGGTGGGCGACACAATTGTGCTTTGGAGTGTTACAGATGCGAACAATTCAATACAGCAAGTGAGACAAAATGTTTCCATATATGTTGAAGTGGTCTGTGCTCAAGAACAACAGAGTTTTAATACACAAGCCTGGCCGATTTTGAGCAATAAATGTCTTTCATGTCATAGTGAAAACCTGGTCAGCAGCAATTTCAATTTAATGCAAAGTAATCAAGTAGATTATCTCAGACTAAACTTTCTCGAGTTTCAGAAATTTTCACTTTTACAAAACAATAATGGACTTTCTTTATTACTAAGCAAAGCAGGGAACATCAATAAAGATCATGGTGGCGGAGAAGTTTTGCTCGCTGAATCCAACGAAATACAAATCCTTTCGAATATGATCCAGTCAGTTAGACAGTGCCTGAACTCCAGTGATTCGACAAATAAACTTCAGTTGCTTTCAGTAACGCAACAATTGCGTAAAACAACTTTGGGGCTTGCAACTCGTTTGCCAACACTTCAGGAACTCGCCAATATAAATACTGCGTCAACAGATGCACAGTTAGATCAGCTAATGGATGATATTGTTTTAAATTTAATGGATGAAGCCAGTTTTTATGCGCGACTAAAAGAGATATTTAACGATTTATTACTAACTGATGCATATAAAAGTGGTTCAGGTGCACTCAATCTAAATCTCAATGATTATGACAACAAGGGTTATTTTGCCACTGCCGCATTACAGGAAAATGGCTATAGCAAGTCAGATAGTGATCAAATTCGTCACTATGCTAACTTCGGTTTATCTCAGGCCCCTTTAGAATTGATTGCGTATATTGTAAAAAATAACCGACCGTTTACAGAAATACTTAGCGCAGACTACTTAATGGTAAATCCTTATTCCGCAACCTTGTTTTCTACCAATCCAATTGGAGTACCAGATTTTGGGTTTGTTTATGGCGATAATCCGCAAGATCATAATCCGGAAAACTTCAAACCGGTAAAAGTTGTTGATAACAAATTGCGGCCAATTCCTCATGCAGGTATTTTGACAACACTTCCTTTTTTTAATCGTTACCCATCAAGCAATACAAATTTAAACCGAAAACGCGCACGAATCGTGTTCAAGTATTTTCTGAATACTGATGTAGAAGGTTTGGCCGATCGAACCGCACTTGATCTGAATAATATCGTTTCGGATATACCAACTTTATACGATCCGCAATGTAAAGTTTGTCATGATGTAATAGATCCAATCGCTGGATTGTTTAAGAACTGGGGCAATACGGGTAGATTTCGCGGCGACAATCAAAGTTGGTTGCACAAAAAGAGTCCATCGGAAATGTTAGCACCAGGTTATAGCATGGCTGCATCGGATGTATTACCTGCTGCTCAAAGTGCAACTGCGTTACAGTGGTTGGGTAGGCGAATTGGTGAAGATAATCGTTTTACGGTTGCGATGGTAAATACAGTATTCGAAGGCTTTACCGGCATTGCAAAACTGGATGATCCTGGTTTTTTACAATCGCTGAAAGATGTTTTTATACTTTCAAATTATAATCTGAAAACCTTGATAAGCACGGTAGTTCGCAGTGACTATTTTCTTGTTGATACGGCAAGTCAAAATGTGGCAGATTTGAATGATTTAAACAAAGGCACAGCGCATTTACTGACGCCTGAGCAATTGGATCGAAAAATCAGTGCAATTTTCTCTGATTATCAATGGTACTCACCCGGTGGTCGAAACTTGCTGGATCAGTCCAGCTATCGTTTATTGTACGGTGGTATAGATTCCAGGGATGTGACTTCGCGAACTACAAGTCCAACCAGTATAATGTCTGAGGTTCAAATACGTATTGCCAGCCAGTTGGCGTGCAACGTGGTGCCTAAAGACTTCACCTTATCCGCCAATCAACGTAATCTTTTTCCCATGGTGGAAATTAATGATGATGCTTCAACTCAACTAAGTATTAATCGAGTCAAAAATAATATTCGATTTTTATATGAGAAACTACTTGGGCAAAAATTGTCGCTGACTGATCCAGAAGTTACACGAATTTATGACCTATTTGTTGCTGCAGTTGCTCGAATTACTTCATTAAATATTCCGGCTGAATGTCGAGGGAGTTTGTCAGTACTTAATACCATTGCTGTCGATCAAAAACATACCGTGCGTGCCTGGATGGCAGTGGTTAATTATATGGTGCGCGATTATCAGTTTCTCTATGAGTGAAATGATATGAAGATAAGCCGTAGGGAATTATTAAAACAATGTGTAACCACAGGTTTGGGTCTTGGCTTATTTGGTGGGGTAAATACTCGTCTTTTTGCCGCTGATGATACCTATAATGGGCCATTGTGGGTAATGATTAATGCCAAAGGTGGTTGGGATGTTACCAGCTTGTGTGATCCCAAAGGTTATCGTGGTGCTGTAGACGCGAATAATCCGGATAGAATAAATAATTATGATCAAGCCAATATTGGGCGCATCGGTAATCTATCTTATGCGCCACCGCCGGATTCATTTTTACCCGGTGGTGTGAATTTTATTGAAAATTTATATTCAAATCGGCAGTTTTTTGAAAAATATTATCAACAACTCCTGGTCATTAATGGTATTGATTGCAAAACTAACTCACATAGCAACGGTCAATTATTTAATTTCTCTGGCAGGCTGAGAAAGGGCTACCCAGCGTTTGCTGCTCTGGTTGCCGGGGTGTTGGCACCTCATCGTGCATTTTCATTTATTAGTAATGGGGGCTATGCAGTAAGTGCGGATTTAATAACACCTGTGCGCATGAATGCCAGTGCGGAAAACGCGTTGTATGAAATTGCCTACGCCAACAGGAGTGGTGATCCACGCTCACCAAATAGTGATGTATATTTGCCCGATGATTTGCAGGCATTGATACATGAAGCCAGTCAAGCCAGGCATGATGCATTACTCACACAACAAATATTTCCTCGAACAAAAGAGGCAATAAAATCATTTATTCAGGCCAGAGCTGGCAGCAATAGCTTACGTGGATTGGCAAATAATCTACAAACGACGGCTGCGCTGGCTGAATCCACATTTAATGGCAGACGAAATGCTTTTAAGCTATACCAGCAGGGTCGACTGGCACTCGCTGCTTATGAAGAAGGTATTGCCTGTAGTGTTGATATTACATTAAATGGTTTTGATACACATGCAGATCACGATGCACGACACTACCCAAAACTCATGGATTTATTGCAAGGTGTAGACGCAATTATTGAAGAAGCAAAACGTCGGAATCTACAAAATAACATTGTAATTGTGATGCTATCGGATTTTGGTCGTACCAATAAATATAATAAAGACGGTGGTAAGGATCATTGGCCTATCAGTAGCGCAATGCTAATTGGCAATTCACAACAAACAATTCCGGGAAACCGTGCAATTGGAGTGACAACTGAGCAGCACAAAGCCTTAAAATTAGATCCAATTAGCTTGGCTGCAGATTTTACCGGGAGTAATTCCAATGCTATCATGATGACACCAGCACATATTCACAGTGTTTTACGGCAATTGGCTGGTATTGATCAGCATGCTCTATCAAAAGCATATGCTCTGGATACTGAAATGCTAAATCTGTTTGCTTGATAGAACGCCTCAAATCAGAGATTCCCGAGGATTTCTTTTACTGAGTAAGTCATTCAGGTTCAGCACTGGCTGGACGTTTTCCTATGCACAAGCGCTTATTTTTCATTTGTTTGTTAATTCTTCCGGTAAAACCTGTTTTTTCTGATGCGATCGGTCTTGAAATACTCACACTAACTTCGCATGTTTCCCGTTATACCATTCAGTTAGGTAAACAATACCACCGAAAATTATCATCTGATGGTCGCCATGTCTTAACTCCAGGTATTGAAGCTTATTACGACAAACAATCAGATAATGCTTTTGCATCTGTAAACAGCCTACGTTTTGTTATTGCCGGATATTTTGATTCCATGAATCACTTCTCAGGTTATTTTGCTTTCACTCCACGGTGGGCTTTTTTTAAACAAAAAAATCTCAATTTGAATGTTGGTCTGGGGCCCACCCTGATTTTTCGAGAAAGCTGGAATAGTATTCCCGAGTATCGAGATGATGGTTATTATCATGAATCCAAGGTTTTTTCTTCAACCTATCAATATAAACTCATTCTTGGCGGAGACATTAACATTCATTACCGTTTAAATGGAAAAACTGAATTTGTTTGGAGTATTATTCCAGGCCTGCCATATGTTGTGACACATGCTTTTGGATTGCGTTGGATTAGATAAACTCGATTGCTTCAATGAATCACTCGGAAATTGGTATAAATACGCATAGCTCTTACTATCATTAAACTATAATCTGATTAACGTATTAACTGCTGTTTTCAGAGTTTTCCCAATTAATAATAATTAATGGATACCTAAGCATGGAACACGTGAAAATTGCAGAAAATTATGAAAATCAGCCACTTTGGAAAGTCTTTCTAGGTGTGCCGCTGATTTACGTGCCGATACTTTGTACTATTCCTTTTGTTGTTTTAGGTGTAATCATTGTGAAAATTCATCTGAAATATATTGGTGGAATGGATATTCGATCCTATTGGGATTTTGTGCCCTCATGGGCATCCCATCGTTACCAGTTTGAAAACCAAATAACATATAGCACTGGAGCGCGTTGGTATAATCTACGAGCCCGCCGGTTTTATTGGTTTTTTAATTGCAAACTATATTGTCCATTAAGTGTGGCTTTGTTTCGGTATGCTGCTTATCTGGTCAAAATAGTTGAAAACTGGTGGTGTCCCTTTGCACATGATCAGAAAAAATTCTATCAAGACGGAGCGATTGACCAATCTTATTGGCATTTACATGAAGTGGAAAAACAAAAACTACACCCGGATGATCGTCTTAATCCGATTTGGAGTTCAACTGTGTTTGATAAAACCAAGCGAGATAGTTGAACAAGTATCTACCTTCTGATTCACTTGAACGGATCTGACGAATTCCAAAAAATAAGATTCAAATATTTTAATAACAAGTGATTAAATTTTAACTAAACTGCAACACCAAACAGAATATTTACAGTTTTACTGGGAATAATTCACTTGATTTTATCGTGCCTGTTTTATGAATATAGACAGGTGATTTTGGTGAACACCAGAGGTAATGCTATGATCAGTCAATCCACTTCGTTCTTTCACAGAAATGTATTCAAAAAAATCCTGCTACTTGCTGTTTGTATTTTGCTATTCAGTTGTGGTGGTGGAGGCGAAAAAAAATCTGGTCTGGAAGTCATCGCAAAAGCCGGTGCAGATCGAATCGGTGCGTCAGCCAATAAATTCGATCAGGTGGATATTGGTGATGTGATATTTCTAAATAGCACAGGAAGTGTCGGCACCGCCTGGCATTGGCAGGTGACGGGGCAATCTGTGCCGGGTCGAAGCCGTTTAACCTCTAACAATACGCCAGTCACGGGTTTCTACGCTGAAAAGGCTGGGCGATACACCATCCAACTAACTGTCTCCAGCGGCGGGTTTAGCCAGACTGATTCCCTAACTGTGACATTGATTGATGATTTGGATCGGGATGGGCTCAGTGATGATAATGATCTCGATCGCGATGGTGATGGATTTATCAACACTGTAGACTTGTTTGCAGATGAAAGGGCAAAACACGCAGATTTCGACAATGATGGTATAGCGAATTACGATACTGCAGATACTGATAATGATGGATTCGCTGACCAGCAAGATGATTTTCCATTGGATAGTAATAAAAATGATTATCCGTCTGTTAGTGAAATCAAAGAAATGGGATCTTCAAATCAAAACGACGGTATTTCTGTTTCTGAACTTGTAGGAAACGTACCGGCGATTATTAATGCCGCGATTAATGCAAGTGATAATCGCCCGGATCTTGATTATTTTCAAATGACATTTGCCGAACCCGGCCGCTATTCTGCTGTATTAACCGGTTCCAGTGACGAAATGCGGCCCAGTATTGCGATTATCGATGCGCTAGGTAGCAGCGTCGAAACAACCACAGCAAACATGCCCTGGTCTACTGGAGCGACAGCAATTTCAGCTTTTATTCCCTCAGTGGGTGAATATTATTTAAGTGTCACCGACAGTTCGGGAAAAAGCCATCCGCAATGGACTTATTCCGTGAAAATATTTCCCGATGGTGATCTTGATGGAGTAGCGGATGATCTGGAACAGGCCATCGAAAGTAATCATTTAACCGCAGACAGCGATGGCGATGGCATATCTGATTTTGTGGAAATTCAAGCAGCTCTGGCAGACTGGTTAAATTATAAAGACAGTGATAATGATGGCTTACCCTTATGGTGGGATCTGGATTCTGATGGAGATGGTATTCCCGATTCGGCTGAATATTATTCTGCATCCCAGTGGCCAGATCTATCGGATAGCCAAAGAGACTCATTGAACGATGTGGATAATGATAATATCGCAAATTATCTTGATATTGATAGTGACAATAATAGTATTGTCGATACAGATGAAGCCGGTGTGAATTCGACAGATCCACTAGATACCGATCATGATGGCATCGCAGATTTTCTTGATTCGGATGATGATAACGACGGTTTGCTGGACAACAATGAAACGAGTACACAACGTTTGCAGTCATTGGACAACGCGAGTGATATCGATCAGTCCAAGGCAATGCAGATAATTGCATTACAAAATCTCACCGCAGGTACTGAAGACATTGTTCGTACCGGTGACCAACTTGTGTTAACTGGTGTGAATCTACCTGATAATGTGAGTGATAGCTGGATTATGATCCGCGGTGTTAATGACGTGTTAAATCTGCGTGCCGACGATGCGGGAGAAACCGGCATCAGTTTTAAGTGGCCAGTGGGCATTGGCACGGGTTTGTTAGAACTTTATTTTGCCCATGACGGAAAACAATCTAACGCAATACAGGTGCAAATGGTTAATAGTCGTACGCCTGTCATAACACATTACACAGTAGATAATACAAACAATGAGATTAGAATTTTTGGTGCTAATCTTGACAACCACTTAACCATTAATTTTACAGGTCAGACTCGAGTTGTCGATAATAGTGGCTTTGCCACAGAGCTTTCGCTGGGAATACCAATTAACGCCCAGACAGGCATGGCCAGCGTAAGTAGTGTGGATGGTGAATCCAATGCGATTTGGCTTACCATTAAACGTCAAATATCGGGGCAGATTGAAATGCCGCCGGGCGCCGCAATTAATGTCAGTGATCTTGATGTTGCCTGGGACGTAGACGAACAAATCTTTGCCGCCGAAAATGGTACATTCAGCAGTAATATAAACATCAGCTCAGCCTCAATAATCACTGCCGTTTATGAAGATCCTGCATCCACTGAGGAAGAGCCTTTGTTGTCAGCTTATTTGATGGCTTTGGTTTTACCTGAAGACAATTTTGTTGTTGTCAACAGCCATTCAAGTGTATTGGCATTGATTTGGTCAGCCATAAATCCCCAGGCACTGGTTGCTGAAGATTCGTTGCAAACAGTAAGAGATATACTTTCAGATCTCGATGAAGTAAAAAGTTATGGTGAACTATTGCAAAACAAATTGGTTGATGATTCGGATACATTGAATAAATCTGATGCCGAGTTACAAGCAGCTGCATCCCAGGCAATTCTTGCCGCGGTAAATGCAATTCAAACGGCTATCGAAGAGGAAACCGTTGGCGAATTGCAATCCTCCTTATTAAAACCTCGTGCTTTGGAACACAAGCCAGCCGCCATCAATCCTCAAGGCATGCTGGATGATATTCAAATTAAGGAAAGAGAAAATACTGGTAATCTGGATTTGATAAATGATACCAATATGTTTCTTTCCGCACAGATGACTTCTTTAAGTGGTACATTGGTAAAACCACATACAACCGCATTTTGGGATTTAATTGCACCACAGGGTTATGGCGTGGCAGCCGTTTCTACGGTGACACCGTTTAATCAACCCATGGGGCGTTCGGTTATTGTACAGGTGGTTACACCGGGTGCAGACAGGGAGTTTGAGCCGAAAATCGAGGCGCCATATCATGTTTGGCAACCGTTAATGGCACGTACTGTGGTGCAACAAGCTTTCTGGCCAGCGTTTCAAATAGCGATTGGCGTTAAAATGGATCCTAAAGCCATTACTGATATTTTCCTGGAACATGTATTCAGTGTGTCCGAAGTGAGTATAAAATTGCGACGTGGCCAAACCCGAGACGCCATGCTGCAAATTCTGAGCATTCTTAAAGAGGATTTTCTCAAACAACCTCCAGGTTCAGGGCCAATCAGTAAAGCGTTGGTGACTTATCTCGCGAAAAAATACGGTAAACGTTTTTTAATTAAGAAATTGGGCAGAATGCTGGCAATTAAATTGATACCAATTTTTGGGCAAATTGAAACCGCAGTGAATGTTGCTGGCCATATTCAAAATGCCACGGGTACTGTAAAAGCGATTGTTGATCTTGCAACCACAGATGCAGTGCTGGAATATGAAGTTAACTTTCCACCAGAAATTGATGAAGTTATATCCGGTGCCATCAGGCCCAGCGGTAAAGCCCATTCCTTCATTATTACTGGAAGAGGTTTTTCTCTGATTAAACGTGAACTGGCTCCTGGTGTAAATTTGTTCGCCGTTCCACAAGTGACTTTTACCGATGCCAACGGTCGCTCTGAACAGGTTTATCCGGATATGGGTGAGGTGGAGCGTCATGATGACAAAATGACAGTGCAGTTATCCGGCGCTTTTCTGGACCCCGATAAACTGGCAGGCCCCATTAAAATAAAAGTGCATCATCCGGAATACACAGCAGATGCATTTGTGATAAAAGATCCAGCTATTGAAGTCATCGATCAGATTAAAATCACCTCGGTTGTCCCGGATAAAGTGCACAAAGGTGCGCGAGCCACGGTTTATGGAGCAGGTTTCAGTAATGTCATCTCTAACAATGAAGTAATGATTGGTGGTCGTAGTGCGTTAATCAGTTTTGCCACCGAATCCATGTTGCAAATCGTCATTCCATCCGGACTTGAACCGGGTGATTATACCGTCACCGCACGTAGCATGTGGAATATTGAATGGAGTGATTGGTCAAATGAATTTCCCATTGAAATTGTAGAAGGGCAAGTGAAAATCACCGTCAGTGATAATGGTAGCGATAAAGACGATGCTTTTGCACTCTATGTCGATGGTCGATATATTGACACCATGTATGCCTCGTGGGATTCTTATAGTCAGGTTTATCCTCTGGATTTATCGGCCGGACCACATACGGCCATGTTGCTAGGTGTTGAGGCGCCTGATGATGTGGGTACATACATGATTAAGTTCGAAGGTGAAGAGAGTTTGGCGGGAGATTCAACGAGTGGCAGTGATCTTGTTCCGGGTGTAAGAAAATACTATAACTTTAGTGTGGGTGACGGTGTTTTACAAAAGCCGGTTATTCGATTAAAAGCTATGCCATTTCACTCTCGTGTACCGGATGATGAATTGTATTTAAATAATGAATAATATGGGATTCCCTAAATGACTCAGGAATTTATTCCCTACAGCAATGGATGTGATGAAACTTAGAGCTGCGTTATTTTTATCGATAACATTGTTTCTATTGATAGGAAATTTACAATCCTTAAATGCCTCAGTGCTTGAAGAACCGATTTGGATTAGTAAAAATACAGATGGTGATGCAATTCATCTGTATTTTTTCTGGTCGAAAAAATGTCCCCATTGTCTTGAAGCCAGGCCTTTTATACTTAAGTTATCTCAAAAATATTCATGGTTGATATATCATGATAAGGAGCTGACTGAATTTCCTCAGCATCTAACTGAGTATCGTCATATGGCTGCTATGTTTAATCAGGAAGCGCGATCAGTACCTGCTTTTTTCTGGTGCCGGAAAATGACGGTGGGTTTTGATGATGTCGATCACATGGGTGAGTATCTTGAACAACAATTGCAAGCCTGTTATCAAGAAATATCCAATGGCTATACAGGCGATATAGTATTTAATACGATTGACAACGCACCTGAAAAATTCACATTGCCACTGATTGGTGAAGTTGCGGCTCAGCAATATTCTTTGCCAGTTTATACTATTCTACTTGCATCACTAGATGCTTTTAATCCCTGCGCATTTTTTGTTTTGTTTTTTTTGTTGGGATTACTTGCTCACGCGAAAAACCGTCAGCGTATGTTGTTAATTGGTTCAACATTTGTTTTGATTTCAGGTGTTTTATATTTTACGTTTATGGCTGCGTGGCTAAACGTTTTTTTGTTGATTGGCCAAATAAATTTAATTACTGTGATTGCGGGTAGTCTCGCTATCGGTCTGGCTAGCATCAATATCAAGGACTATTTTTGGTTTAAACGTGGTATCAGTTTGTCAATACCTGATCAAGCGAAGCCGGGCCTGTTTCAAGGGATGCGTAAATTGATAAATGCTGATAATTTGAAAACCATGATGTTTGCCACAGTCACGTTGGCTGTTTTTGCCAACACATATGAATTACTTTGTACGGCAGGCTTCCCCCTGGTTTATACACGAATTCTAACGTTTAACGAATTACCTCTATTTGATTATTATTTGTATTTGTTGTTTTACAATATCATTTACATGATCCCGTTGATGATTATAGTGTTGATTTTTGTTAAAACCCTGGGTAGTCATAAGCTTCAGGAAAGCCATGGACGAAAGCTAAAACTGATTTCCGGTATGATGATGTTGGTATTAGGACTGGTATTGCTTATTGCGCCAACTTGGTTAAACAATATCGGCATTGCGCTCTTAATGTTTTCTCTTGCGCTATTGGGTAGTGCAATTATTATTCGTTTAACAGAACGAAAGCCACAGGAAAACAGAAACCGTTAAGTTTTATGCGGTATCGATCAGACACCGCATTATTTACAGTATTTAAGCTGGCTTTTTCTTTTTTGAAACTAAAAATACGCCCATAATAATCATTGCCGCACCTATTGCTTGTACAATGCCAAATGCTTCATCCAATAACAAAATTGCCAGTGCGATGGTGATTACCGGGCCGCTAGTACTGATAATGGAAGATTTTGACGCACCTATTCGTCGTACACCTTCCGCCATTAAAATTAACGGTAAAACAGTGGAAAATAAAGCCATCAGTAAAATAATTGAATAAACAGTCAATGATTGAGTAAAAAAATCCAATCCATGGGCATAAAAAGCATGCATTAATGTCATGATTGTTGCCGCGATCATTGCGTAAGTCGTAAATCGTATTGCACCGTGTTGTTTGATATGCTTTACGCTGGCAACGGTATAAGCTGCGAAAACTATGGCGGCACCTAATACCATTATTATTCCTTTTAAGGTATCGTCAGTCAATTGTGGTGCTTGATCGATAAACACAACAAGCACACCAAGGTAACTCACCACCAGCGCAATAATAATATTTTTAGTCACTTCTTCCGGCCGAATAAAAAAACTGATAATGACCACAAATGTAGGGTACAAAAATAAAATCAAACGCTCCAAACCAGCAGGTATATAAGCCAAAGCAGAAAAATCTAAAATTGCGGAAACATAAAACCCAACCATACCCAACAAAGCGAAGACTATTATATGACTGTGATTAAAACGTATGGCTTGTTTAGGTTCTGGGGCAATAGTCAAAAGCAATAAAAAAAAGGGCATTGCCATTACAAAACGCAAAGCAAGTATGCTAACTGCATCAATTGTAGGGTCCTGTAAATAAACCATTTTGATGAAAATCGCTTTAAGCGATAAACCCAAGGTGGCGAACAACACACATACTGTCCCCATCAATACATTGTTCGCTCGAATTATATTTATTGTAGCAATCATCTTATTTTCCTTGATTGTGTGGATCTCTCAAGGCAAAAAAAAAGCCGGGGATGAGATCCGCGGCTTTTATTTATAATGTCTATTATTTTTAAACAAACATACGCCGTGGCCAGTGTATTTTCCCTAGCCAAGGTTTATTCGCGATAGTTTGTTGGATATATGCAGTCATAATTGAATCATGCACTTCTAAATAACAGTTTGTCAAGAGAATATTATGTCTAATCTTAATTCTCCGCAGCTTGCTGCAGACACAAACCCGATGGGGTTTCCAAAGGGGAGAAGCGAAGCTCTCCACTTTGGTCGTCAACGGAGTGCATACTCCGTTGACGATATAAAATTGATTTCAGTCATTTCTTAGTTATGGGTGAACGATCTAATTCAATGGCAGCATTTTTCGCCATCATTTCCTTGAGTTGCTGAATCGGCATGGGTTTTCCAATGAGATATCCTTGTACCTGCTGACAGCCTTGAGACCTTAAATATTCCATTTGTTGTTCATTTTCCACGCCTTCGGCTACAACCTGCATATTCAAACTGTGTGCTAATGTGGCAATGGCTGATGTGATCGCAGCATCCTTTTCGCTGTTTTCCAGGTCTTTTATAAAACTGCGGTCGATTTTAATATAGTCGATGGGAAAACTTTTTAAATAGTTTAACGAGCTGTAACCTGTGCCAAAATCATCAATGGAAATATAAACTCCAATCTGCTTGAGTTGTTGTAAAATCTCAATAACCGACAGAGTGTTTTCCACCAACATACTCTCTGTCAATTCAAGCTCAAGGTATTGTGGTTCTATTTCTGTTTCCTTGAGTATTCTGGCAATTTTCGACACCAGAAGATCAGACCGAAACTGAGCCGAAGATAAGTTTACGGAAACTCGCATGGCTTGATTGCCTTCATCAATCCAACGACGTATATCCTGACATGCTTTTTCAATTACCCATTCACCAACGGGGATAATCAATCCTGTGTCTTCCAGGTAAGATAAGAATTTATCCGGGGTCATTAATCCCCTTTCCGGGTGTCGCCAGCGTAAAAGTGCTTCCATGCCAACAATATCTCGGCCGTTGGAATTGGCTTTGGGTTGATAAAACAATTCAAACTCTTTATTTTTTAATGCTTTTCGTAAATCATTTTCAATTGCCAGTCTTTCTAATGAGCGTGCGTTCATATCATCTGTGTAAAACTGAAACTGATTTCTGCCTAATTCCTTGGCTCTATACATGGCGGCATCAGCATCTTTTATAATTTGTTCTATGCTGTTGTCATCTTTAGGAAATATGGCTATGCCTATGCTAGTGGTAACAATCAGTTCATGTGATTCCAGCTGAATTGGTTGAGACATATTTCGGATGATTCGATTGGCGATGATTGCTGCATCATCAGGGCTGTTAAGAGATTCTGCAATTACCGTAAACTCATCTCCACCCATTCGAAACACGGAATCTGTTTCCCGAATTGCTGAGGCTATTCGTTTAGAGGCAACGCATAGCAATTGATCACCAACATCATGTCCAAGACTGTCATTGATCAGTTTAAAGCGATCGAGATCAAAAAACATGACAGCAAATGGCTTATCAAATCGTTTACTGCGTTTAATCGCTTCTTCCAGTTTGTCGGTAAACATTTTTCGATTGGCAAGACCGGTAAGCGAATCATGATGTGCTTGATGATGAATTTCTTCCGCATGTTGCAGTTTTTGTTTTTCTTGTTCGCGCATGATGATGGCTGCGCGATGTACAATGAAATACAAAAACCCGTAAAGCAAAGCCAAAATCGCAAATACGCCAGTTACCAAACGGGTCTGAGACTCTTCCAGACTGATGATTAAATCGGTAACATCTGAATACAATTCGAATACTGCTTCAACGCCATCATTTTCACGTTGAATCACGGGAATATAAGAAGCGATAAGGTTTCTGTCAGAAACGATGCCTTCTAATGAATAAAACTGATTTCTAAAGGTTAGCTCTGAAGCTGATTTGCCATTTTTTGCGCTAAGAAATCCTTTGCTTTCACTTTTATCTGCACCAATTTGTTTACTTTCTGTGGAGTAAACGGTATTACCATTTAAACTGTAAAGTTTCACTTTTACTACATTTAGTCCACGCATCATTTGGCGCACGTCAGCATCTAATAATTTCAAACCAGGAAGTTTTTCAATTGCATTTTTGTCTAGCCCAGATGCTTGTTTAACAAAGTTTGAATGTTTTAGCCAAAGTGAATTAGAGAACGTTTGAGTGAGCGCGGCGTTGGATCGAGATTCATGTGCCACAAGAGAAACCATGGATATTTCTTTATAAAGATACGACAAAGCAATGATGACTAAAGTAATACCTATAAAACTGGCGACGGAAAAATATCTTATTAGATGAAACATAGATAAAAGCCTGGTATTAAAAAAGTCGGGAATAAAGAATACCCATGAAAATAAACGATTGGCAGAAACTTTGCCGCCGCCAAGCTTACACGGATGTGTTCACAGCGTGTTTATTTTCAAATGTATTATTGATCCCACTTCCTGAGTAAATCTTTCAGTTAATTGCCCAATCATCGAAAAAACTATCACTATTAGATCGACTAACGGGTAACTAAATTGAGTCTTTGTTAGTGAATTTCAGGCGAATTTATGACTTGAATTCAACTCATAAGTGCAACCGCAAATTCTAGAGAAAAAAGCCAGTTGCTTGTATGCTAAGGTTTTTTCTCTTGGCGGAGCAAATACCTATGAGTGCCTACAAACAACTGACTTATGAGC
>Ga0316207_10001563_pt1 | contig 27394 bp, 18 predicted proteins | sample 6weekpyrite_MG_FD_204943 | JGI IMG/M metagenome (GOLD analysis project Ga0316207, IMG submission 204943) | Microbial mat bacterial communities from mineral coupon in-situ incubated in ocean water Damariscotta River, Maine, United States -... | ecosystem: Environmental > Aquatic > Marine >... | reverse complement strand
GTCACTTTATTCTTGATGGTGGAAAATACGGTTTAAGTCTTAACGATGGTGCCCAAGGCAGTTATGACAATATCGAATCAAACAATGCCGTGACGGCAGGGGTGTATTTGTCGAACAATAGTGAGCCCAGTGTCTTTACTGGAATCAAGGTAGATAACACCCCCATACCATTAGCCTTAAATGACCAATTATTTCCTGTGACAGATATATTAGCCGGGTTGAGTTATGGCACCAATACGTCAAGCAACTACATCACCCTATCGGGGACGTTACGTAGCGGTGACCATATCCTTTCGTCGGATCCCTTAAAAAATGGCAACAGTGTTTGGTTGGTCGAAGCGCTTACCATCGAAGCCGGCGTAACGCTCAGTATTACTCCGGGCACGGTTGTGAAATTAAATTCCGGTGTCTTGGTACGAGATAGAGGGACATTCAATATTATTGGGGAAGAAAATAATCCCATTATTTTAACATCCTTTAAAGATGATAGCGTGGGAGGCGACAGCAATGGTGATGACAATAGCACGACTGCAGCCCCGGGGGACTGGAATAACATTAATTATTTCAAAGGCAGCTTAGGGTCGATTCAACATGTTGAAATAAAATATGCTGGTGCATTTGGTAATGGCAGTATTTATATTTCTAGTTCAACTGTAACATTAGACGATGTTACGATTGATCAATCGAGCAGTTTTGGCTTAAGGATTGTGAATGCTTCACCCAGTATAGCTAACGCAACCATATCAAATGCACAATCATACGGGATATATCTTTCCAATAACACAAATGTGGACCTATCCCCAACATTCACCGATTTGCAAATTATTAACCCTGGCAGTCACGGGATTTATATCACTAACACAAGTGATACTGCGAACTTCTCTCCCATTTTTAACGTGAGTAATATCAATGTAAATCGGATTGAAGGCGTGCCAAATAATTACGCTGCAATTGCCGTCCATGGGATTGGTGCAAATCCAACTATCAGTCACTTTATTCTTGATGGTGGAAAATACGGTTTAAGTCTTAACGATGGTGCCCAAGGCAGTTATGACAATATCGAATCAAACAATGCCGTGACGGCAGGGGTGTATTTGTCGAACAATAGTGAGCCTGACAGTTTTACAGAAATGACCATAAGCAATACACCAATACCCTTGGAATTAAACGCGCAGGGTTTACCGACAAACATTGATTTACCAGATGGTTTTATTTACGGTGTAAATACTTCAAATCAATTTGTGAAATTGTCTGGTATTTTTTACAAAAATGAGTATACATTATTCCCAGATCCACTCGGGAATTCCAACAGCGTCTGGTTGTTTGATAGAGTAACGATTCAATCCGATGCGATTTTAACAATTAACGAAAACACCATAGTTAAGTTTGATAGTCCACAGAGTTATTTATGGATTTATGGTCAGTTAAATGTTTCTGGAACACAGGATAACGAAGTTATTTTTACATCCTTTACCGACGACAGTTTTGTTGGTGATAGCAACGGCGATGACAGCACGACAATAGCAGAAGCGGGTGATTGGGGTTATATTTGGTTCGATAAAGATAGCGGTGGAGACATCCAGCATGCTGAGTTACATTATTCGGGCACTACTAGTTATGCTTCGATTTTTATCCTAAGTGATAATGTAGTAGTTGACTCATTGTTGATTAATCAATCTTTATATAATGCGCTCGAAGTTAGGGATGCTTCACCCACTTTGACAAATATTGATCTCATGACTGTGAGCACTAGTTATGACGCAATTAAAATTAGTGGATCAACTTCAGATCCAACATTGGAAAACTTTAATGTTGAAGGTGGACGTTTCGGTTTGGCATTAAGCAATAATGCAGCTGGCAATTATTTAGACCTAGCATTTACTAGTGCCGCAGAAGCTGCAATTTATTTAACAGGTGATAGTGCGCCAAGTTTGTTTACCGGTATAACTGTTAGTAACACACCTAGCGCATTACTATTGGACAGCCAAGAATTGCCTGCGAGTATCGATGAAACGAACGACATTACGATTAATTAGTGATATCTCGTGAGCATCGGTGGTATGTATTATTAAATATCAATTTATGTTTTTGATAGAAAAACGGATTTTGTTAAATTGATAGAATACAATAGATGTATTTATAGTATACATATTGAATATTATTATTTGTATGGGTGTTTGAATGATGGATCCACTTTAGTGCAGGTGGCACACTTAATTGGGATAAAGTTCTTGGATATTTTGGTGCCTCTATGGGCTTTGATGCATCAGTGGAATTCAGAGAGTGGTCTGCTGGCTCAATTCAAAATACAAATGGTTTGCTCAGTGAAGTTAGTGTACCGATTGATGGTGATTTGTTATATAGCTTCACAATTAACTTTGGTCTAAATTGGTCGTAATATGTGTTTTATGAAAAATACCACTTTAATTGTAGGCTATGCAAAAAAGTGAACACAAATTCAATAGCATATAATCGAATTTCCCTCGGCGATGTTAATTATAGCAAGTCAGGCTGGTCAAGCATTTTTCCTGCAGCGGTTTTTACTCGATGCCCAATTCTTTCATTTGGAGGATGACCAAGATTGTCGGTAATATTTTGTTTTAGCTAAGCTCGTCTACGTAACAAAACAGATTTATTTAATTGGAATACGAACGTAAATTATTTTTCACCAATAATATGTAGAAAATGAAGGAGTAACTTCCATTCGTGGAAACAGTTTAATTTCTACTACGAAGCTAAAAAAATGGGATTAGTTAACATTAATGTGACTAAAATCATGATATCCCGTGACGATAAACTAGAAAGGCACAGCTAATTAGTGATATTTCATGCGTTATCTATTGTTATTATTTTTATTAACAGTCTCATTACCGATTCAGGCAAAAGAGTGGCCCAGATCACTTGAGCAAAAAACTTATGATGGCTGTCGCCGTTATGGTGGTGAGTCTCAATGTAAATGTGTCGTGTTCAACTTACAGCAAAAATTTTCGTTTGAAGATATGGCGCTGACCCGAAATAATCCGCTCGCTAAAGAAGCCTTAAACCAAATGTTATCGACTTATAACATGATGTGTTTGCAAAAAGGATTTAAACAAAAAACCTATAATTTAATGCAAGAGAAAAAAGAATTGAAAGAGCAGAAGTAACATTTTTGATTTCTCTTGAATTCGATCTGTGTGTCTTAAATCTAACAACGAAAAAAAATCTGCTGGAAATTAAATTGAAGACAAACACAAAGTCTATAAATTAGCCAGGTTCAGTCACGTTAAAATATTATGTCTAGCCCGCATTTCTCACAGGGTTCACAGATTCTCACTTGATCTTCGATCCCATAAGGAATTTTCTTCCTTCGGAAATACGGTCTAGCTGCTTTATAACAATAGGCTTAAATCGTTAAATTACTCAAATATTGATCGAAACGTTGATCTGAGAAAATTCGCCTGTGTATGTTATATTTTCAAACAATACTGGAAAAGATGACGAATAATGCATGATCGCATATCATACACCTGGATGCCGCCAAAAATTATTCAAATTCCGGTAGCCTGGTTATGATCCATTGTAATAAGAAAATCATTTTTCTTTGAGAAAGGTAAATTATACACTTTGACCGTTAAATTATGGAAAAAGACTTATGGCGTATGATGAAGGATTGGCAGAGCGATTACGGCTTGCGTTTGACGATAGACAGGATGTTGAAGAGAAAAAGATGTTTGGTGGATTATGTTTTATGGTTTCAAATCACATGTGTTGTGGCATAGTGGGCGATACGTTAATGGCAAGAGTTGGACCGGATAATTATAAAAAATGTCTAAAAAAGAAATATGCGAAGGAAATGGACTTTACTGGTCGAGCGATGAAAGGCATGGTTTATGTCACACCGAAGGGGATTGAATCGGATTCGGATTTACAATATTGGATTGATACCTGTTTGTCATTTGTCACTTCGTTACCACCCAAAAAACCAAAAAAATAATTAAATGTTCATTTTTTCAAATCAACTGGCAATTAACTACAAAGGGACTCGACCTTGGATTCGGTGACACAATTTGTTCTAGGCGCTGCAGTAGGGGAGGCGGTCATTGGAAAACAAGTTGGGCGTAAAGCGCTTTTGTGGGGTGGATTATTAGCCACAGTACCAGACCTGGATGTGTTTGTTCCCTTGGGCGACGCAGTTAAAGACTTTACCTATCATAGATCGGCGAGTCATTCGTTGATTTTGCTAGCGTTGGTAACACCACTTTTTGTTTGGTTGATTAATCGTATTCATCCGCAGTATTTAGAATTTAAAACGCGCTGGATGATTATGGTGTATTTGGTGTTTTCCACCCATGTTATTTTAGATTGTTTTACGGTATACGGTACCCAAATATTTTGGCCATTATCGGAAATGCCCGTTGCATGGTCCACGATTTTTATCATAGACCCGCTCTATGCATTATTTTTGTTGATCGGTATCGTCGTATCCTTAATAGTCAGTCGAAATCGAAAAATGGGATTCCGAATAAATCATGTTGGATTGATATTGAGTTCAATTTATTTAATGTGGACTGTTTCGGCAAAATTTTTTGTGCAAACAAACTTTGAAACAGCATTGAAAAATCAAAATATTGAATATGATAGAATCTTCACCACACCATCACCATTTAATTCCTTATTGTGGCGAGCGGTTGTGATGCACAATAATGTATATTACGAAGCGTTTTATTCTGTATTGGATAAAGACAATCACATTAATTTCAACGATTATGTAAACCAAACAAATCTACTCAAAGATTTGGAGAATAAATGGACTGTTCAACGTTTAAAATGGTTTAGTAAAGGATTTTATGGTGTTAAAACAATAGATAACCATATTATTATGAGCGATTTGCGAATGGGAGTTGAGCCAGATTATGCATTTCAATTTAAAATTGCACAAATTGATAATCCTCATCCAAAAATGATAACACCGGAACATATTCCACCAAATTGGAGTCGAGAGAAATTGAAACTTATTTGGCAGCGTATTTGGCAGAAAAATGACTTGTTGTAGAATATTATGATGTTTGAGAAGTTTTGATAAAGGAGTATATACCTGTGGCGTTATGGATTTAGGCCTTTTTTAACATGCCCCTATTCGTCCTCAACTTTGTTGCTCTGCTTTGTATCGAATGGCTATACTGCGTTGTCGTGCCGCGTCGAGAAGAAATATTGGCACATTTATAACATTCAAATCCAAAACGCTACAGGTATATATGCGCTCAAACTCTCGAACAAATACGGTAAGCTTGGTATTAATGTCAATATTTGTTATTTGGCATTTTGTTGCAATTGTTATTATTGGCCCATTCAGTTCAAGTTATTTACATAATAATTTAGTAAAAATATATCGACCCTATCTGACGCTGACACATTTAGAACGATCATGGAGTTTTTATGCACCACCTCCAATGGGATCAATATTGCGATATAAAACGATTTCAAAAAACGCCGTTGAAAAAAACTATCCGTTAACACCCACAGATAAAAAATTCAGTCATTCCTATTTTCGTTACACTAATTTTTATTATTACTTATTTTACAATCCTAGGTATATCGCCAAACGTGGATACGATCGGAGTGTGACACGTTTTCTCTGTGATAAGCACAAATCAGAGGGCATCATTGAGATTGTTTATGTTTTATTAAAACAAAAATCATTTTCATACAAAGATTTTCTGAATGGAAAAAAGGCAACTGATAAAGAATTTTTAGCTAAAACGCTTTTTGGGCCATACAAGTGTGAATAGGATAATTTATTAATATGCCGATATTAATTCAAAACTTTTTCCGCAAATTGAAAGAAGTTTGGTTTTATTTGTGGTTCCAAGATAAAAACACCATTCCGCTGGAGGTCACGCGGCTGGGTGTTGGTTTTTTACTATTTTTTAACTATGTTATGTTCTCTCCATCGGATCTATTGGTGTTATATGGCGAATCAGGATTATTAAGCCACGATGTCGTGCCCGAAATGAATGAGCTGTTAACATTTTCTGTTTTTGTTTTTTTTGATCAACCTTGGCAGCTATTATTATTTCATTATACGTTTGTTATCCTTTGTTTTTTCCTTTTTATTGGATGGAAGACAAGTTGGATAAAATGGTTGGTTTTGATTGGCCACTTAAGTTATTTTAATCGAAATGAGTATTTATTTTATGGTGTTGATACAGTACTAATTGCATTACTTATTATTTTATGCGTTGCCCCGATTGGCAGCGCATTAAGTATGGATCGTGTAAATAAAGTGAGAAAACACAAAAACAAATTCGGATTAGAAGCCAGTTTACCACTCCCAACCAGTCAGTATGGTTTTGCCTGCCAACGTTTATTGCAAATGCAAATGGCAATCATCTATTTTTCCTCTGGAATTGAGAAGCTGTATACCGACGCTTGGTGGTCAGGTGACGCACCGTGGATTGCTATGGTTAACAATGAAACGGCTTTTTTTCCTGTGGGTATTTTCGCCGAGTTTTATTGGATAATAAATCTAATGGCTTATGCTACATTGTTAATTGAAATTGGTTACGCGTTTTTGATATGGGGGCACAAAACAAGGCCTTTTTTCTTAGCTGCGGCTGTATTCTTACATATCAATATCGCAATAATGTTAGGAATGTATTACTTTGCGGCAGTGATGATATTTGGTCATCTGGCTTTTATGCGACGACATTGGTATGTCAATATTGGATCTTGGTGGCGAAATAAAATAGGCAGCATGGAAATGATTTATGATGGACAATGCGGTTTTTGTAAACGTGCCATGGCCTCATTCCTCGCGTTTGATGGATTAAAGCAAATCAGTATTCGAGACTACCGGACAAATCCATCACCCATCGTACCAAGTGAAAAAGTCGACAAAGCGTTGTATCTTGTTACAGAAAATAAATTAGCATTACCCGGTTTTGATGCCTATCGATTTGCCGTACTTCGTGTGCCGGGCTTATGGTGGCAAATTCCATTTTTTTATATTCCCTTCTTTAGTAAATTATTTGGCCGACCAATTTACCATTGGATTGCGACAAATCGCGCTAAGATTTCTCAGTGTGTTGTTAAGCCGAGTTCATCTGAAAAGGAATCCTAGTTTTCTAAATTGAGAGCATGGAATTTTTAGATTAAAACTAATCGATTCATGAATTAAACTCGACCAATCCTGCAGTATAACCCGCTTATGCCGACATAGAGATAGGTCGGCATTTTGTCTAAATTTCATATAACGTAAAACTTTCTCATCATGATCAATAAGCAATCACCCACTGAAAATAGCAATGTAAACGCTGAGCTCAGTCAATCTGAGAATAAAACCAAAGATTTGCAAAACACTTTGTTAAATAATGCCTATCGATTGGAGAAATTGATTGGTCAGGGTGGTATGAGTGTGATTTATGAAGCAACTCAGTTGACATTGAATCGTCAGGTTGCGGTTAAATTACTGTTACCACAAATTCAAGCGAGTGAAGAGTTCAAACAGCGATTTTTACGGGAAGCAAGAATTGTTAGTGGTTTGAATCATCCAAATCTTGTCAATATATACGATTTTGGTGAGACTGATGAAGGTCTACTTTATCTGGTAATGGAAAAACTAAATGGTTTGACATTGCAAGAGTTTGTACCAAAAGGTGGCTTGAATTTGGAAGACATATGCCAATTTATTTCTGGCATGTGTAATGGCATTGCAGCGGCCCATAAGGTGCCAATTGTGCACCGAGATTTAAAGCCTGGAAATATTTTTATAGCTGAAGTCTCAGGTGGTAGTCGAGTTGTAAAAATATTGGATTTTGGTATCAGTAAAATTTTGGATGAAGTGGATCAGTTTCAAACAAGAACAGGATACATGGTCGGCACACCGGGTTACAGTGCGCCGGAGCAAATGCTCGGCTTGGAAGATGTTGACACGCGAACAGACATCTATTCCATGGGTGCAGTATTGTATTATATGGTTAGTGGGGAGCGACGTAATGATTCATCAGTTGAGGCGTTATTAGGAAAAGTCAGCGCAACGGATACGCAAAGCGAATCAATCGAATTAAATGATGAAAATGTTAGGCGCTTGTTACCCGTTGTTAAAAAAGCCATGCAAGCCAAACCAGCCGATCGGTTTGAGACAATTGAGTTGTTTGCGTTGAGTGTACAACAGTGTTCATCTCAAAGTGGCGATGACAAGACGTTATTGTCTCCTTCTTATTCATTAAGAAAAGATGTTGAGAGTTTGGATGATGATAAAACTCGAATTAGTCAAGTAGTACCCGTAAAAAAATCATCCGTTTCATGGTTGAAAATTCCAATTGCGTTGTTATTTTTAGTCGGCGCACCTTTAGCATATGCATGGTTTACAAATTTAAGTATTCCAACCTTAAATACACCTGGCGTCGGATTTAGTAAAATTAAAATTGGCATGAGTGCACCATTCTCTGGGCCATCTAAAGAACTAGGTCGCGCGATGAAATTAGGTATGGAAACCTATTTTAGTTCTGTCAATTCAACGTTGGCTGGTGTGCTTGGACGCAAAATTGAACTCGTTGCCCTTGATGATAGATATGAGCCAGATGAAGCGATAAAAAATGCCAAACGTTTGGTTGAACAAGAAAACGTATTTGCACTTGTGGGCAATGTGGGGACACCAACGACACGGGTGATTTTACCTTATCTTACACAAAAACAAACCGTACTGTATGGTGCCTTTACCGGTGCAGATATTGTTAGACTTGAACCGCCTAATCGATTTGTATTTAATTATCGAGCGAGTTACGCACAAGAAACGGCAGCGATCGTGAAATATCTCATTGAATCCAATCAAGCAGCGGCAAATAAAATTGCGGTATTTGCACAGCAAGATAGTTTTGGTGACGCGGGTTTTCGCGGTGTTGTGCATTACTTAAAAAGTAAAGGCATCCATGAGCAGGATATATTACGCGTCGGTTATGAGCGTAATAAAATGAATGTTCAACACGCTACCCAGCGCATATTGGAAAATCAAGAAAAGGTTGATGCCGTGGTTGCTATAGCGACTTATGGTCCCAGTGCCGAGTTTACTAAAATATTGCGCGACAATAATTTAAATATACCGATTGCAAATGTTTCCTTTGTTGGTAGTGAAGCATTATGGGGTGAGTTTGAACGTTTAGGGCCTCATTACGCAGAAGGTATTATCGTGACACAAGTTGTGCCGCATTTTAATCAGAATTCCAGTTTGGTATTGGAATACCGTGACGCATTGAAAAAATATTATCCCAATGAAAAACCCAACTTTGTATCATTAGAGGGATATATTGCAGCAAAAATATTTACCATGGGTTTGCAAAAATCTGGCTGGATGATTACCCGTGATAAACTCATCAACACGTTTGAGCAGTTTTCAAATATTGACATCGGTTTTGGGGAAAGTATCCATTACGGACCGTCAAATCATCAAGCCTCAAATAAAGTTTGGGCGACAAGGTTAAATCAAAACGGTGAGTATGAAGTTTTAGATTTATAGGGCGACTCCAAAAATTGATATCGCTCCTCCGGTATACATCATGAATTAACCCTAATTCTGTCTGATTCATTTTTTAATCTGATATTATACTTCAACCGTTTTTGAACAATTTTGTGTGATGTGATAATTTATTATTTTAAGTGTAGTATGCGCATGTGAATGACAGTTTGATTACGATGGAGGGTTATTACCTATGGAATCAAAAAGAAAAAGTAAGATATTGGCATTACTTAAAGGCATTGAAACTGGAGATCCGTCTTCCGTCGAGGTAATTCATCCTGAAAAGTATATCCAACATAATCCTCAAACCTTTGAAGGTCGAGAAGGCTTAGCATCGTTATTTAAACGCTTATCTTTGACATCTCCAAGAGTCAATGTCGTTCGAATATTTGAGGATGGCGATTATGTTTTTGCGCATACTGAATACGACTTTTCTGACTCGAATATTGGTTTTGAAGTATTTAGATTTGAAGGTGATATGACAGTAGAACACTGGGATAATATCCAATTGAGGTATGGCCCAAATATATCAGGTCATTCTATGGTGAGTGGATCAACTAATGTAAGTGATCTTGATAGAACAGAGGAAAATCGGCAGATCGTACTTTCTTTTGTTGATGACATATTACTAAATACCAAACTATCAAAACTAGAATCATATATAAATAAAGATCAGTTTGCTCAGCATAATCCTTTTATGGTTGACGGAACCACGGCGATAATCGAGGCTTTGAGCGAGAAATCCGATAATGAAATACTATTAAAATACGAGAAAAACTATCGAGTTCTTGCAGAAGGAAATTTTGTGCTGTCGGTTTGTGAAGGTCGTTACAATAATATCCATTCAGCAATTTATGATTTATATCGAGTCGACAAAGGAAAAATAGTTGAACACTGGGATACAATCGAAGCAATCCCGCCACAAGATGAATGGAAAAATACAAATGGAAAATTTTGAGATAAATTAGATCATCTAAAACACTAAAACGGACAATGACTATATCCTTGGATTAATCAGTGACAGACCAGAATGGCGCTAAGTTAAGGGTCTCTAGCATGATATAATCATGTCTGTTATTTTCAATAAAAATGGACTGTTAACCTAAAAACCGCAGTTGAATACGGCAGAGTGTGTAGATTTCAAGGTACAGGACAAGGCGCAGCGAGGCGGAATAGTTATTCTATTCCAAGGAGTTGCAACGCTGTCATGTGCCTTGAAATCTGTGCAATCTGGCGTGTAGCGTTAAGCCACCAAATGGGTGATTTCAATTTGTGGGAAAATCAATTGAGTTTCCATAAGTTATACTCTTTTGGAGCGGTCAACTGCGGTTTTTAGGTTAATTGTGAAAAATCCCACTCCTACGATTCTGTGAGAGCCTGAGGAGGAAGTTCCCTTGGGTGACTCGACTCTAATACCTGGCGTTAACTGACGTACCAGCTCCTTAGGAATGACATTGTCAACTAGATGCGCCGCAGCTGGGGCAAAAACCACGTATTTGTGCCGTGAATGGATTCACAAATGCCGTGGGCGGATGGATGCGCAAGAGCGGTGAAGAGAACGCAACTATTTTTTTATGCTGACAGTAACCATGACGCGATCAATTTTTTCAAAGAATTCGTTCAGATCGAATGGCTTGGTAATATATTCATCAAAACCTGCTGCTTTACCGTTCTCAATGTCGTGCTGCATTGCGTTGGCAGTAATTGCTATTACCGGTATAGTCTCGGTCTGAGGCATTGCTTTTAACTGATGAACTGCCTCAAAACCATTCATGTCGGGTAAATTTAAATCCAGCAGAATGAGATCGGGTTGTTGTTGCATGGCACTCACTAATCCCTCTTCAGCGTTTGTCGCTTCGATTAATATCAAGTTATCTCGCATGGCAATAATTTTCTCTACCAATCGCATATTTGCGGGATTGTCTTCTATATACAAAATTTTACGTTGAGCATTATGATTGCCTTCAGGAATTATTGACGATATTTTATCTTTTGTTTCATTTTGATCTGTTGTCTTTCGACTCATTGGCAATTGAAACCAAAAAATACTACCTGTGCCAACTTCACTTTCTACTCCGATCTTGCCACCCATCACTTCTGTCAATTTTTTTGCTAATACCAAGCCAATACCTGTTCCTTCAATCTCTTCCTGGGGAGAAATTAAACGCCCAAATGGCTGAAATAGACGGGAAATATCAGATTCAATTATACCTAATCCCGTATCTTGCACATGTACTTTCAGGTCATTGTCTACTTGCTTGCAATATAAATGAATAGATCCATTCTCTCGATTATATTTTATCGCATTTGATAATAAATTAATTAACACTTGTTTCAATCGAGTTTCATCGGCATAAACAAAGCAATTATTATTTTTATCAAATACGATTTGGATGCCTTTTTTAACGGCCAGTGGTTGTAATTGTGAAACACATGCGGTGATAATAGGGTTTAAAGCAGTATTCTTAAGTTGAAGATTCATTTGCCCAGCTTCAATTCCACTTAAATCCAAAATATCGTTAACCAAAGCTAATAAATGTTGCCCCGCCTGTTGGATTTCTACAACACTATCCGCATCCATTTTACTGAGCGTCCGGTCATTAGTGGCAGTAAGTAGTTGGCCAAAACCTAAAATTGCGTTTAGTGGTGTACGTAGTTCATGGCTCATACGTGATAAAAATTCAGATTTCGCTTTATTTGCTTGCTCTGCCTCATCACGAGCTATCTGTAATTCTGAAGTGCGCTGGTCCACAAGTTCCTCTAAATGATGACGATATTTATCGATTTCTATTTCATTTTTTTTTCGTTCACTAATGTCTTCCGAAATACCTAATAAATATATGGGTCTCCCACTATCATCACGTAAAGTAATCTTTTGAGTATGTAAAGTCAGTGAGCCGTTTGATGTTTCAATCGTTTCTTCTGGAATATCTACTATGTTTGACTTTGCAAGTACTTCCCGATCTTTAGTTGTAAAGAAATCTGCTTGTTCCTTGGGGAAAAAGTCATAATCATTTCGACCTAACAATTCAGAACGATTAAGCCCAAGCATTGTTTCACCAGCGGAATTGAAAAACTCAAAACGAAGATCAGATGCACGTTTAAGAAAAATCATATTAGGGACATTCTCAACGATACTATCCAATAATTGAGATGTTTCCCGTAATTTATTTTCTGCATTTTTACGATCTGTTATATCCATAGTATAACCAATCATTCCAATTGCATTTCCCTTATCGTCATATTGCATCGATAGGGAAAGATATGCATAAAATTCCTCACCAGATTTCTTCAACATTATAACTTCAATTTCATGTTGACCTTTAGCTCGTAAAGGAGCGATGACTTCATTTTTTAAAAATTCATGAGAGTCTTTAGGGTATACTTCGGAAATATGTTTACTTATCATTTCGTCAGCAGTGAAGCCAAAAATCTTTTCTGCACCTTTGTTCCAACTTGTTACAAAACCTTCAAGATCTGTGGAAACTACCGAATCGTGAATTTGATCAATTATCGTTGCTTGTCTTTTTAATTGTTGATTTGTCTGTTGTCGCTCACTAGTATCACGAACAACGGCTACAAATTTAGCATGCATATCTTGCATTTCAATATACTGCAGTAAAATTTCGACCGGTATTAACTGGCCTTTTTTATTTCTATGCATTGCTTCAAAATTGAGCGCAGGTAACTCACCTTGCACCAATGGTTGTATCATTTTTCTATATTCTGTCTCTGAGCGGTCTGGATTAATATCAAACGGATGCATGGTTAATAGTTCATTTTCACTATAGCCTACCTGTCGCATCGCGCCTTCATTGACATAATTAAACTGTAAATGTTTAGCATCAAACATAAATACGCAATCCAAAGTTTGATCCAAAGTATATTTAAACTGTTTAATTTCACGTTCGATGAGATGGCGTTGTGTTATATCTTGGACAACACCTAACATTCGCACTGGTTTATTATCGTGAAAGTCCACCTTGCCAGTCTCTTCTACATAACGAATTTGACCGTTTTTTAATAAAACACGATGTTCCACCTGGTAAGAGTTTTCGGGGCTTTCAAGACTGGCGTCCACAGCAAGTTTGACTTTAGTACGGTCATCTGGGTGCACTTGATCGAGAAAAGATTCATAGGTATTGTAAAAAATCTTTTCTGAGGGATCATTGGTTACACCAAAAATCCGAAAGACTTCATCTGACCAATAAAGTTTGTTATTAGCAATTTCCCAATCCCAAGTACCGATTTTAGCAACGGATTGCGCTTCTAATAACTTCTCTTCACTGCGCTTAAGTTCATTTTGTGTTTTCATCAAGTCGGTAACATCAATTCCGACGCTGATAACATATTGTACATGGTCAGATTTATCTTTTAGTGTGCTATTTGACCAATGAATTAAGCGTTTACTTCCATCTTTGGCAAGCCAATGATTGGTATATTCACTGGGTAAAGCAGATTTAGTCAAATTTTGAAATATACTTTTTACTGAATCAATTTCCTCAGGTACTAATAATAGATCCCACACGTATTGATTTAAGACTTCAGTGGATTGGTATTGAGTTGCTTTCTCACAAGCGCGATTAAATCGTATAATTTGCCCGGATTGATCTAATGCAATCATCAACGCAGTAGTGGACTCAACAAATGCATTGCCCAATTTCTCCTGGAACGCCAGTTTTTCTTCCGCTTCAATACGTGCCGTGACATTGAGCAATTGCAGGATTAATCCACTAATAAGATTATTTTCATCTCTTATTGGAACTAAGCTCCAATCCCAGTGAGTAATTCCTCGTTCAGGATTGAATTGATATTCAAAAGGTTTTGCATAACAATTGTGTGCTACGCCATTATCTAGTACTTGTTGAAATATCACTTCATTTTCTGAATTGGGATAAAGATCAAAATGCTTTTTTCCCACAAAGTAATCTGTTTCTTTTTGATCAGCTTCTGCGTAGGCCTTGTTTACACGTTGAAAACATAAATCTCTATCGAGATACGCAATCAAGATGTGCGTGTTTTCAAAAATTGTTTCGAGAATCTTGTTTGACTTGGAGTTTTTGGAAATCATGAGGTAATATTTTCGTTCTCTTTTGTTTTACGAGTTAGTCAATTCAGTTAACAATAATTTTTATTAACGTCCCAAAGAGGTGCAGAACGGATATACATCTTCACAGGAATCATTGCCCTATAAGCATTAAACAAAACCTATAATGGACAACATTAGAGTATTACAACGCTTAATTCAATCTAACAATAGTATAATAATTAATCAGCCGATATACCAAACGAGATTCGGAAGATTGGTAGATTAAACGTTTGCATTCGGCGCAAGCACGCCATGGTAACGTGTTAAATTCGATCATGGCCGAGGAATCAATGCCGCCAGTTTCTGTATGAATTCCAATGGCCTGGTAATCCTCCCCCAGTCAAAAGTAGAGAAATCTGGCAAAATTTCAACCAGAGGGGTTCTACCATGAAGAAATCAAGATTTTCTACAATAAGGCGATAATACGATAAGGGGTCAACGATATACGATAAGGGGTCAAGACTATTAATTAATGTATAAAATTTATATTAGCATGACAATTAACTTGTTAAAATATTTCTTAATTTAAGAGGTTTCCCTACAATCAAATATGCCTAAAAAGGATTGATCAGAATATGATAAGGGCTGCGACCCCTTATCTCACTCTTATCTCACTAAACACTAAAAAGGGCAATGACTATATCCTTGAATTTTCTGCCCACTGACGGGATGGTCGAATTCCAAATGGGTTGCATGCAACATCAAACGTGATGCCATAAAAAACGCTTCGTCTGTCGCGTAGAGATCACAACCCAAAATGGGGTGTGATATTTCACGGCTGTGAATTCTCAGCTGATGCGTTCGACCTGATATGGGTTTAAAAAATACTTTAGTGGCATATGGTTTGGATAGTCGTTCAATTACTTCAAAGTGTGTAGTAGCTGCTTTGCCTGTTTCAGAGCATATTTTTTGAAGTGGAAAATTTTCTTTATCTTTTGCAATTGGTAATTCAATGCTGCCAGTTTCTTTAGCGAGGTGGCCATACACTAAAGCAGTATACGTTTTCTGTACTGTGCGCTCACGAAACTGTTGACAAATTTGTGCGTTAACTTCTTTATTCAGTGCAATAACTAATATACCCGATGTGCCAAAATCTAATCGATGGATCATCGTCGCTGTGGGAAATTCCTTTACCAGTCGAAAATGCACAGAGTCTTTATTGAGTGGGTGTTTTCCAGAAAGGGATAATAGTTTACTGGGTTTAGATATTAATAATAGATAGTCATCTTGATATAGAATTTGAATATCTTCGTGACACTCAGGTACGATAAAAGGATCAGCTTGTGGTTGCATAACTAAAATAAAAGATTCATGTTACGTGAAAAATGTTCATTAATGAAATATTCTCTCTAAACTGACTCGGCGTTTAACCAAATCACCGCTTAAACGTACGACAATATACACTTGGTTCAGAGTAACACAACAGTTAAGCAATTTCTGCCACTTCAAGAATTGGGTTTTTAAGATAGTTAGCGGCGAATTAATCAGGGACAGACCACGATTATTTAAACATGGTCCGTCCCTGGTTACCGTATTTACCACAAACTTTTATTCAAATTTTACAATTTATATAATTAAGCGTACGCTGGTATCTTGCTGCATTGGTCACAACAAATGTATCTCTGACAATAAAATAAGAAGGGCAACAATGGATCGCTTCGACTGAATCTATCAATTGGATAATATTCTCAAAAGTGCACGCCTCCCTGTTTCTAAATCCACATTACGGGAAAAACTGGAATGTTCTTCCTCAACCATCGAAAGAGCAGTTGAAGACATGCGAAACTATCTTGGCGCATCGCTGGTTTACGATAGAAAACGCAACGGTTATTTTTACGATAGGATTGTTGGTGAAAAATACGAATTACCCGGTTTGTGGTTTAATGCGGCAGAATTGTTTGCATCACTCGCCAGTCAAAAACTTTTGGAGGATGTTCAGCCAGGCTTGCTCAATGAGTTGTTGAATCCATTAATAGAACGGATCAACACCATATTACAAACTAACAATAGCGCAGACTACGAAGGATTTATCCACCGCATCAGATTAATTCAACAAGCCTCTCGAAAGATAGACAAGTATCTGTTTCAACAGATCATCTCAGCACTGGCCAAGCGAAAAAAAATCCGATGTACTTATCACGCACGTGGCAACGATGAAATTACTCATCGAACGCTTTCACCTCAACGGCTCGTCCATTATCGTGACAATTGGTACCTTGATGCATGGTGTCACAAACGCGAAGCCCTACGTGCGTTTTCCATTGACAAATTCATAAGCATCGGCGTACCTGGTAGTAACGCGATAAATATTGAGCAAGATGAATTAAACAAACATTTTAGTAGCGCCTACGGTATTTTTGCGGGTGAAGCAGATGAAACCGCCGTATTGGAATTTACCGAAAAATATGCACTTTGGGTCGCAGATGAAGCCTGGCACCCGGAACAAAAAGGCGAATGGCTGGAAAACGGACGTTATCGCTTACATCTACCCTACCGACACTCTCAGGAACTGATCATGGATATCTTAAAGTATGGCGCAGATGTCAAAGTAATAAAACCATTAGCATTACAGCAAACACTGATACGTACAATAAATGAAATGAAAAAAAATTATGAATCCTCGGGCTCAACCTCATAGGATGGGGAAGTGGGTGTGGGAGAATGAGGAGATGGTGTGAACAGTTATTAATTAAATGTGTTTTGTTGTTTGTACAGGGAAAATAAAGTATGAATAGAGATTATATTGCTCATGTAAGAGCTTCTGATAATGAAAAGCAATCACTGGAAGACCATCTTATCGAGGTATCAGAGATTGCTAGTACATTAGCAGTAAAGTTAGGTGTCGCTGAAGCAGGCGAACTTATTGGGCTATTACATGACTTGGGGAAATATAGTCAGGATTTTCAATCCTATATTTGCTCAGCTACTGGCATATTAAATCCAGATCAAGATGAAGATTTTGTCGATGCGAAGTATTTAAAGGGCAAGATTGACCACTCTAGTGCTGGGGCTCAATGGATATGGGAATATTGCCAGAAATGGGGTCAACAAGGACAGTTAGTCGGCCAAATACTGGCTCTATGCATTGCATCACACCATAGCGGTTTAATTGATTGCTTAAGACCAGATGGCGAGAACGGATTTAACAATCGAATAAATAAGGAAGATGATAAAACGCACAAAAAAGAATGTTTGGATAATGCACCATCACAGATTATTGAGAAACTTGAATCTTTAGCTGGTAGTCATTTAATTAAAAACGTTCTGATACAATTACAAAAAACTACCCAATTTGAACAAGCAAAAGATTCCACAAATATACAGAGTTTTAACCTTGGATTCTGGACCCGGTTGCTATTCAGTTGCCTAATAGATGCTGATAGAATCAACAGTGCAGATTTTGAAAGTCCTAGCAATGCTGCGCATAGAAAGGCTGGGGCAGTAGACTGGTCAATACCAGTTAATCGCCTTGAAAATTTTATAGCCCAGTTAAAGGGTGAAAAACCCATTGATGAACTTCGTCGAAATATTTCAAACACGTGTAAAGAACGGGCGAAACTAACTCAAGGAATTTATACCCTTACAGTACCTACTGGAGGAGGAAAAACATACTCCAGTTTACGCTATGCGCTTCATCATGCTAAACACTACCAATTGGATCGTATTTTTTATATTATCCCTTACACTTCGATCATTGAACAGAATGCAGAAGCTATTCGAATAGTAATTGAAGATAGTAATGATCAATACCCATGGATCCTTGAACAGCATTCAAATTTAGAGCCTGACAAGCAAAATTGGCATAGCAAGTTGGTAAGTGAAAACTGGGATGCACCTATTGTGATGACAACCATGGTGCAATTTCTTGAAGTGCTGTTTTCTGGTGGTACAAGAGGCGCGAGAAAAATGCATCAATTGACTAGAAGTGTACTGATTTTTGATGAGATACAAACATTACCTATCAATTGTACTCATATGTTTTGCAATTCACTAAACTTTCTTACTAACCTATGCAATACAACAGCTGTATTATGCACAGCAACTCAGCCATTGCTGGGACAACTGAAACACCCTGAAAAAGGCCAATTGAAAATATCTCCAGACAATGAGTTGATAGAAGACGTTCCTAAACTTTTTGTTGATTTAAAGCGTGTTGAAGTGAATAACAAAGTAAGGCCTGAAGGATGGAGTGCAGAAGATATTGCAGAACTAGCATTGGATGAATTTAAACAATTAGGCAGCTGCCTTATCATTGTCAATACTAAAGCATGGGCGCAAGAATTATATTTGAAATTACAAAATTATGTAGATAATGAAACAATTTTTCAATTGAGTACCAGTCTATGTCCGGCTCATAGAAAAGATATCTTTACTGAAGTACGTCAACGACTGGAAAAAAACTTACCTGTCTTATGCATTAGTACACAGCTCATTGAGGCAGGTGTTGATATCGATTTTGCCTCTGTTATTCGGTTTCTTGCGGGACTGGATTCTATTGCACAAGCTGCGGGAAGATGCAACAGGAACGGAATGCGTGAAAAATCAATAGTACATGTAGTTAATCCGGAGTCCGAGAAAATTGATTTGCTAAAAGATATAAAAGTAGGGCGAGATAAAGCACAACGCGTTCTTTCGGAGGGATTTGAAGATATGCTAGCGCCAGATGCTATGCAACAGTACTTCAATTATTACTTTTATGATAGAGCTGATGAGATGGCGTTTGAAGTGTCAGAAAAACAGCTTGGGAGAGCCGATAACCTCCTGAACTTGTTAGGAAACAATGAAAGAAATATCGGATGCAATACAACGTCAAAACTATTACAGCAATCATTTATGACGGCAGGAAAAGTGTTTAAAGCGATTGATTCACCCACACAGGCAGTTATTGTTCCATATGGAAATGAGGGGAAACGACTTATTGGTGAGTTATGTCGAGTTGCTATTGAGTTTGATGTAAAAGCTTATAGGCTATTACTTAAGCAAGCGCAAAAATATAGTGTCAATGTATTTCCTAATGTTTGGAAACGATTACAGGAACAAAATGCAATACATGAGATACAGCCCGATGAAGCAATTTATTTTCTTGATGAGCAATATTACAGTGATGAGTTTGGTTTGTCAGATAAACCCTGTAGTCAAATGACCCCCGCGGTTTTATAGGAGAAATTTTAAATGCACGATAAACCAAAAAATAGCGTGAGCTTTAAAGTTTATGGTCGTTACGCTCTTTTTTCTGATCCTGTAACTAAAATTGGTGGAGAGAAGTGTTCTTATCATTTGCCAACTTACGAGGCAATAAAAGGGATTTTGAAGTCCATTTATTGGAAACCTACATTTATCTGGCATGTAGATAGAGTAAGGGTTATGAGGTCGTTACGCACTCAAACAAAAGGCACTAAGCCTCTGGTTTGGGGAGGAGGAAATAGTTTGGCCATTTACACATTCTTACACGATGTGGAATACCAGGTTGAGGCTCATTTTCAGTGGAATAAATATCGCCCAGAGCTTGCTAAGGATCGCATTGATGGAAAACACTACGCGATTGCAAAGCGGGCAATAGAACGAGGCGGACGGCAGGATATTTTCCTCGGTACGAGAGATTGCCAAGCCTATGTTGAGCCTTGTGAGTTTGGGGAGGGTGAAGGCGCTTACGATAGTATAGATGAACTGGGTTTTGGCCTTATGTTTCATGGTTTTGATTACCCAGACGAAACAGGTAAGGATGAGCTACATACTCGTTTCTGGAATGCAACAATGAGAAAGGGTATTTTAGAATTTCCAAAGCCGGAAGAATGTAAAATTAGTCGCTTTGTGAGGCCTATGCTGCCAAAGCATTTTGAAGAAGGCGAAAACCTTCTTTCTGTAGACACTGAGGAAGCAATTTTATGAGTTGGATGGCGAAATTGTATGAAACTTACGAGGTTGGCACTAAGCTTGATTTAGCGGGTCAAGATCAGTTAATGCGTATTTGCCATACACCACAAAATGCTCACATTAAAATAGCTATTGATAACGAAGGAAATTTTCTGCGAGCGGAAGTATTGCAGAAAACACAAATCGTTTTGCCAGCTACAGAGAGTTCAGCAAGTAGAGCAAGTGGGGAAGCTCCTCATGCGTTATCAGATAAAATTCACTATATAGCGAAAGATTATTTAAAATATGGTGGTAAAAAGAAAAACTATTTTAACGGCTACTTAGAGCAACTTAATAAATGGTGTGAATCAACTTATTCCCATCCAAAAGCTTTAGCAATTAAGAAGTATGTAGAAAAGGGCGTGGTTGTTAAAGATTTAGTCAAAAACAAGATTTTGTTTCTAGATAATAATAATGAATTATTATTATCGTGGCCTAAAGATAGTGAATCTGATGTTCCCTTAATCTTTAAAGTTTTACCAAAGGAAAAAGGGATGCTTGATCAAGGAAACGCACTTGTATGCTGGAGTGTAGAGATATTCAAAAACCCTGATAACGATACTTGGAAAGACCGATCTTTACAGGAGGCGTGGATTGCGTATGATTTATCATCTAGAAAAAATGACGGTCTATGTTTTATAACAGGTAAGCAAGTTCCGTTAGCTACAAATCACCCTGCTAAATTACGCCACTCAGGTGATAAAGCAAAATTAGTTTCTTCAAACGACTCATCTGGCTATACCTTTAGGGGGCGATTTACTGATAGGGGCGGCGCTCAGTCAGTTGGTATTTCATTTGATGTGACACAGAAAGCACATAATGCTTTACGCTGGTTGATCGCTAGGCAGGGCTATAGAAATGGTGATCAGGTAATAATTGCTTGGGCTATATCCGGTACAGATATTCCAAGACCTATGGTTGATACCTGGAGTTTTTTAAAAGAAGAGCTAATTGAAATAACCACGCCAGTTGTTAAAGAAGAAACATCGATTGATCACACCCGCGATATGGGGCAGTCATTTGCGAAAGCATTAAATAAATACATGGCTGGTTATAATGCCAATTTTTCAGATACAGATAACATCGTAATAATGGGATTGGATTCAGCCACGCCCGGTCGAATGGGAATTACCTACTATCAGGAGTTTTTTCCAAAAGATTATATAAATAGAATATCGCAATGGCATTCGGATTTCTCCTGGTACCAACGTCATAAACATGAACAAGATAACGGGAAAAATAAGCCTGTTGTTCGTACTATATGGCCAATAAGCACGCCTTCCCCAAGATTAATTTGCGAAGCGATTTATGGAAACACAATCAGTGATTCACTTAAAAAAAACACGATAGAGCGAATTTTGCCTTGTGTTGTTGAAGCTCGCCCATTTCCGATAGATCTAGTTTCAAAAGCCATTCACAAGGCGAGTAATCGTAGTGCTTATAAAAACGATGATCAATGGATATGGGAACAGAACCTGGGCATAGCCTGTGCTCTGTATCGCGGTTTTTGCAAACGAAATTCAAAACAATTTAAGGAATATAAAATGGCACTAGAAGAAAACAATAGTTCACGTGACTACCTATATGGCCGTTTACTGGCTATCGCAGAAAGAATAGAAGATGTTGCTCTTAATGTGGCAGGTGAAAGCCGTTCTACTACTGCCGCGCGTTTGATGCAACGTTTTGCAGATCGTCCTGCATCGACATGGCGCAATATAGAACTAGCGCTGCAACCATACATTCAGCGACTCAAAAATAATCGCGCAGGTTTTTTACACAATATTCAGGTGTTGTTGGATGAAGTTATGAATATGTTTATTGAAGGAGAGTATGTCAATGATAAGCCCTTAAGTGGAGAATTTTTATTGGCTTTTCATAGCCAACGCTTAGCGTTGCGTAATAAACAACAAATTGCAGAAACAGAAATTATTGAATAAATAGATAAAGGAAAAAGCTATGAGTTTACAAAATAAAATTGATTTTGCCCTGATATTCAGTGTTAAAAATGCAAATCCAAATGGTGATCCACTAAATGGTAATCGCCCGCGCACGGATTACGATGGTTTTGGTGAGGTTTCAGATGTTTGTTTAAAACGCAAAATTCGTGATCGCTTGCAAGATGCGGGAGAAGCTATTTTCGTTCAATCTGATGAGAAAAAAATTGATGGGATGCCAAGTTTAAGAACTCGTGCGGAATCTGGAGAGCATGGATTGGGAAAAGATGCTTTCAACGTTAAAAAAACTACCCCAGATGAGACTGCAAAGCTAGCAAGCAATAAATGGATCGATGTGCGTAGTTTTGGTCAATTGTTTGCGTTTAAAAGTGAATCAAAAGATGGCGTATCCATTCCTATCAGGGGGCCTGTCTCTATACAATCTGCGTTTAGTGTGGAGCCAGTAAGTATAACTAGTACACAAATAACCAAAAGTGTGAGTGGTGAAGGGGATGGGAGTAAAAAAAGCTCAGATACAATGGGTATGAAGCATCGTGTTGACAAGGCAATTTATGTTGCTTATGGAGCAATGTCACCACAACTCGCAGAGCGAACAGGTTTTGGCAATGAAGACGCGGATAGAATTAAGCAGGTTTTACCAAAGTTATTTGAAGGAGATGCATCGTCTGCAAGACCTGAAGGCAGCATGACCGTCGAAAAAGTTATTTGGTGGAAACATAATAGCAAGTCTGGTCAATATTCATCAGCTAAAGTTCACAGAAGCCTGATAGTTGGCGATGATGGATCCTATACTCTCAATAATCTAGAAGGACTTAGTCCTGAAGAAATAAATGGTTTTTAACTTTATAAGAATAAAACCGAATCTTATTTCTAGTTTGTTTCAGGTAAAGCATCATGAAAAAACAAATCCGCAATTCAACCGCTGAATTCCTGATTTTCACAGCTCAGGCTGGTGAGGGCAGCATTGAAGTCCGAGTTGAGGATGAAACAGTCTGGTTGACCCAAAAACTAATTGCTGAGTTATTTGGTAAAGGACGCAGTACCATCACTGAGCATTTGAAAAATATCTTTGATGAGGGTGAATTAGAGGAAAATTCAGTGTGTCGGGATTTCCGACACACTGGCAGTGATGGAAAATCATATAACACAAAATTTTACAATCTCGACGCAATTATTTCTGTCGGCTATCGCGTCAATTCTAAACGCGCTACCCAGTTTCGTCAGTGGGCAACGCGGGTACTAAGCGAATTTGCCATCAAAGGATTCGTGCTGGATAACAAACGTCTTGAAAATGGTGCGTTTTTAGGTGAGGACTACTTCGAACAGCTGTTATCTGAAATAAGAGAAATTCGCCTGAGTGAACGTCGCTTCTATCAGAAAATAACCGATATCTATGCTACCAGCATGGATTACAACAAAAATGCCAAAACCACCCAGGACTTTTTTGCCAGAGTACAAAATAAACTCCACTTTGCCATTCACGGACAGACTGCAGCTGAGCTAATTTTGCAACGGGCTGATAGTGAAAAGCAGCATATGGGATTAACGAATTGGGACAAGGCACCGGATGGTAAAATAGCCAAAACTGATGTGGCTATTGCAAAGAATTATTTAAAAAAGGAAGAGCTCGAATCTCTGGGGCGAATAGTTAATGCTTATCTTGACCTGGCTGAAGATCGCGCCAAACGAAAAATACCGATGACCATGGAAGATTGGGCAAAAAGGCTTGATCTATTTCTGGAATTTGATGAGCGAGATATATTACAAGGTAGTGGGAAAGTCACTGCGAAAATTGCAAAAGATCATGCTGAAAGTGAGTTTGAAAAATTTCGTATTGTGCAAGATAGCTTATTTGAATCGGACTTTGACAAACTCATCCGCTTGCAACAAAAAGAGAAAGACGATCAATAATATTACAGATAGTAGTTCTTTTTCAATATCGGATGATTCCGTCCTGATGCTATCAGCGCTTCAGCACTATGCTTTTTGCCCACGACAATTTGCATTAATCCATATCGAACAGGCATGGGCGGATAATCGGTTTACAGCAGAGGGAAATATTCTACACGAGCGAGTTGATTCCGGTGTTGCGGAACAACGTAAAGGTACACGTTACGAACGTGGTGTCATGTTGAAGTCAGAAATTTATAAATTGACTGGCAAAATGGACTTGCTGGAAATTGAATTAACAGAACCAGCAAACTATTTGCCAGTGGAATACAAACGCGGAAAACCAAAGGTTGAAGACTGGGATCGTATTCAAGTATGTGCACAGGCATTGTGCATTGAAGAAATGCGTAATACTTCCGTAACGGAAGGCGCAATTTGGTATTGGGAAGTACGCAAACGTGAGATTGTGCAAATCAATGTACTATTGCGCGAAACTACAATAGCTGCGATTAAAGGTGCCCACTATATATTGGTAACAGGAAAAACCCCGCCACCCACAGATAAAATTAAACGATGTCGTGCTTGTTCGTTAGTGGATATTTGTGAGCCAGATACGTTTCGACAAGATCATTCAGCCCAATATATTACAAATTTATATAATGGAGCAGAATGAAAAAACTTCTGAACACACTCTACATCACTCGCCAGGAAAGTTATCTTCATAAAGAGCGAGAAACCATTGTCATCAAACAGGGTGACAATAAGCTTGGGCAATTTCCTGCACTGACTATTGGCAATATTCTCTGTTTTGGCCAGGTATCTGTATCACCATTTCTGATGGGATTTTGTGGTGAACAGGGAATAGGTTTATCGTTTTATACTGAATACGGGAAGTTTCTGGCACGTGTGCAAGGCAAACAAACTGGCAATGTATTGCTTCGCCGCGAGCAATATCGATGGGCTGATGATGAGAAAAAATCAGTGTCCATTGCCCGATTAGTTGTGGCTGCCAAGATTGCCAACTGTCGATCAGTACTAATGCGTGAAGTTCGCAACCATGGCAAAAATTCCGCCATAGAAGCAGCGATTAAACACCTCGCTGTGAGTTTGCGACGTGTTCAGAACACCGCGAGTGTGCCAGAAACAATGGGCATGGAAGGCGATGCTGCGAGTGTTTATTTTGGCGTGTTCAACGAATTGTTGCGTGGTAGTGGTTTCGCTTTTGGTGGTCGCGTACGTCGCCCGCCAACGGATTCAGTTAATGCATTATTGTCGTTTGCGTACACATTAATTACGTATGAATGCGCTTCAGCTCTGCAAGGCGTCGGCCTTGATCCTTATGTTGGTTATTTACATAAGGATAGGCCTGGCAGAGTGAGCCTGGCGTTAGATTTATTAGAAGAATTTCGTGCATCATGGGCCGATCGATTTGTATTAACGCTTATTAATCGACAACAAATAAAGCTAAATGATTTTGTCACGGAGGCCAGTGGTGCAGTAAGACTAACAGATGATGCAAGGAAAAATTTATTAACAGCATGGCAAGAAAGAAAGCAGACTCAAATAATGCATCCGTATTTGGAAGAGAAAATCCCGATTGGCTTATTACCCCATTGTCAGGCGATGTTGTTAGCCAGACATATTCGTGGTGATACGGAATACTACCCCCCCTATCTGGTGAAGTAACAGTGTTGGTATTGATAACGTACGATGTTAGTGTATTAACTAAAACGGGAAGAAGGCGATTGCGTAACATTGCTAAAACTTGCTTGGATTACGGATTGCGCGTACAAAACTCAGTCTTTGAATGCGAAGTAGATCCTGCGCAATTAACAGTATTAAAGAATGAATTATTGAATATCTATAATCCAGAGGAAGATAGTCTACGATTCTATTTTCTCGGTAAGAATGGTCGGCAGAGAGTTGAACATTTCGGCGCCAAGCCGACTGTTGATCCTATGCGTGATTCATTAATAATCTAATCGCTAACCATAGGTACCCATTCAATTTGTGGAAGGTTAGCGGCGAGCTAACGTTATGAAATATAACGAAACAAATTTTCGATACTGATTTGTAGCAGTATTCAAGATGTTATTGATTTTTGTTAGCGGAAAAATTGATATTGTTCTTTAAAAATTAGGAAGTTATTATTTAACAGTCGCGCCCTTCGCGGGCGCGTGGATTGAAACAATCATTGAGCAAGACAGTATCATAGCCAGACCAGTCGCGCCCTTCGCGGGCGCGTGGATTGAAACAGGCGATATCAGTTCAATCATTACGATAAAAAACAGTCGCGCCCTTCGCGGGCGCGTGGATTGAAACACAATAATCATTTATAGAGTCGTTGTGATCACACGTCGCGCCCTTCGCGGGCGCGTGGATTGAAACAATGAATACTCTGTCACCATTGTCGCCATGTTATGTCGCGCCCTTCGCGGGCGCGTGGATTGAAACATGCAGGAAATTGGGCGGGTGATAGAAGCAAGGGTGGTCGCGCCCTTCGCGGGCGCGTGGATTGAAACCATTGTCCTTCTGGTTTTATGACCAGAGAATAATTGTCGCGCCCTTCGCGGGCGCGTGGATTGAAACATCTTCTTGCAGGAGCATTATCTTAATAATTTTGTCGCGCCCTTCGCGGGCGCGTGGATTGAAACATGTGTTATATAGCGATCGCGATCTTTCATTGCGTGTCGCGCCCTTCGCGGGCGCGTGGATTGAAACATCGATAGTGAGTCAATCACAACCCATGGATCAGGTCGCGCCCTTCGCGGGCGCGTGGATTGAAACTCCCTATGTGCTAAACGTGTGCTGAATTTATTTCGTCGCGCCCTTCGCGGGCGCGTGGATTGAAACCAGCTGCTTCAGTGGAATACGAGCCATTTACCAAGTCGCGCCCTTCGCGGGCGCGTGGATTGAAACTGGGATTGGCAAGGGCGCGACTATAAGGTTTTAGGTCGCGCCCTTCGCGGGCGCGTGGATTGAAACAAGTAAATGTTTTCCATACCAGCGGATCGACAAAGTCGCGCCCTTCGCGGGCGCGTGGATTGAAAC
>Ga0316207_10001562_pt1 | contig 27443 bp, 26 predicted proteins | sample 6weekpyrite_MG_FD_204943 | JGI IMG/M metagenome (GOLD analysis project Ga0316207, IMG submission 204943) | Microbial mat bacterial communities from mineral coupon in-situ incubated in ocean water Damariscotta River, Maine, United States -... | ecosystem: Environmental > Aquatic > Marine >... | reverse complement strand
ACTATGGTGTACGTGAATTTGGTATGTCTGCGATGATGAATGGTATGGCGCTTCACGGTGGCTTAGTTCCATTCGGTGCAACCTTCTTAATGTTCTCTGAATACGCACGTAATGCGTTACGTATGGCTGCATTGATGAAAATTCAAAGCATCTTCGTATTCACACATGACTCAATTGGTTTGGGTGAAGATGGTCCAACTCACCAACCTATCGAACAGATTCCTACATTGCGCATGATTCCAAACATGGCTGTATGGCGTCCATGTGATGCGGTTGAATCAGCGGTATGTTGGCAGCAAGCGATTGAACGTAGCGAAGGCCCATCTACATTGATCTTCTCTCGTCAAGGTTTGGCTCATCAAACACGTACTGACGCACAAATTGCGGAGATCGCCAAGGGCGGTTACATCTTGCAAGATTGTGACGGTGCACCTGATGCGATCATCATTGGTACCGGTTCAGAAGTTGAATTGGCGATGGGCGCAGCAGCGGAAATGAGCGGCAAGAAGATTCGTGTTGTTTCTATGCCTTCAACTAACTTGTTTGATGCACAAGACGACGCTTACAAAGCATCTGTATTGACTAAGGGTGTTCCAACAGTTGCTGTTGAAGCAGCTGTTACTGACAGCTGGTTCAAGTACGCAGATGCAGTTGTTGGTATTGACCACTTCGGTGAGTCTGCACCTGCTGGCGAATTGTTCAAAGAATTTGGCTTCACCGTTGAAAACGTTGTGAAGGCAGTTGAATCAGTTTTGTAAGAAATTTTTAAACTTTGTAATTTTAGATTAAGACTTAGGAGAATAAACACATGACTATTAAAGTCGGTATTAACGGTTTTGGCCGTATTGGTCGTATGGCGTTCCGCGCTATTGCTAAAGACTTCAATGATGACATCGAAGTAGTTGGTATTAACGATCTACTTGAAGCTGATTACCTTGCATACATGCTTAAGTACGATTCAGTACACGGTAACTTCCAGGGTGATGTTGCTGTTGATGGTAACAACCTTGTTGTTAACGGTAAGACTATCCGTTTAACTGCCGAACGTGATCCAGCTGATCTTAAGTGGAGCGACATCGGTGCAGATCTCGTTATCGAATGTACTGGTTTCTTCCTAACTGAAGAGACTTGTCAAAAGCACATCGATGCGGGCGCGAAGAAAGTAGTTATGTCAGCACCTTCTAAAGATGGCACACCAATGTTTGTACACGGTGTTAACCATGACACATACGCTGGTCAAGCAATTGTTTCAGCTGCATCTTGTACTACTAACTGTTTGGCACCTGTTGCTAAGGTTCTTAACGACAAGTGGGGCATCAAACGTGGTCTGATGACTACTGTTCACGCTGCAACAGCAACACAGAAAACTGTTGACGGTCCTTCAATGAAAGACTGGCGCGGTGGTCGTGGTATTTTGGAAAACATTATTCCTTCATCAACAGGTGCTGCTAAAGCAGTAGGTGTTGTACTTCCAGAATTAAACGGCAAGCTAACAGGTATGGCTTTCCGTGTACCAACTTCAGACGTATCTGTTGTCGATTTGACTGTTGAATTAGATAAAGATGCTTCATACGATGACATCTGTGCAGCAATGAAAGCAGCATCTGAATCAGGTCCAATGAGTGAAACACTGGGTTACACAGATGAGAAGGTTGTTTCTACAGACTTCCGTGGTTGTGGTAACTCTTCAATCTTTGACTCAGAAGCAGGTATCGCTCTGGATGGTACTTTCGTCAAGCTAGTTAGCTGGTACGACAACGAATACGGTTACACATGTAATATGCTTCGCTTCGTTAAGCATGTTTCTAAGTAAGTAGTATTAATCATCAGCCCGGGGTTTGCCCGGGCTGGTTGATTTTAAGTAAAGAATTATTTGTTAAGTAATTTTATTTACCAAATAATTTTTAAAATTTAAGTTTAGGAGTTTACAAGATGTCTTTTATTAAGCTGACAGATCTGGATCTGGCTGGTAAGCGCGTACTGATTCGTGCTGATTTAAATGTACCTGTTAAAGATGGCAAGGTGACCTCGGATGCACGTATTACAGCATCTATGCCTACAGTAGAGCACTGTGTAAAAGCAGGTGCCTCGGTTATGGTGATGTCACACCGTGGTCGTCCAGAAGAAGGCAAGGCTGATGAAGAAAATTCAATGGCACCGATTGCAGAAAACATGTCAGGAAAATTAGGCCAGGATGTCAAACTGATTAAAGACTACCTTGATGGTGGTTTTGATGTGGCAGCGGGTGAAGTGGTACTGCTTGAAAATGTTCGCTTTAATGCTGGTGAAAAGAAAGATAACGAAGACTTGGCTAAGAAGTACGCTGCATTATGTGACGTATTTGTGATGGATGCTTTTGGTACGGCGCATCGCGCTCAGGCATCAACACATGGCGCGGGTAAATTTGCACCAACAGCGTGTGCCGGTTTATTACTTTCTAATGAGTTAGACAGCCTTGCTAAAGCATTAGCAGAACCTGCACGCCCAATGGTCGCTATTGTGGGTGGCTCTAAAGTATCTACTAAACTGACGGTACTTGAAGCCCTGTCTGAAAAGGTTGATCAGCTGGTTGTTGGTGGTGGTATTGCAAACACCTTCTTGAAAGCGATGGGCAATAATGTCGGTAAGTCACTTTGTGAAAATGATTTAGTCGATACTGCGAAAGAATTAATTGCGAAAATGCAGGCACGTGGTGCAAATATTCCAATTGCGACAGACGTGGTTTGTGGTAAAGAGTTTTCTGAAACTGCTGAAGCTACTTTGAAAGCAGCAGGCGATGTTGAAGATGACGATATGATTTTTGATATCGGTCCTGATAGTGCAAAAGAACTTGCCGAGATTATTAGCAAGGCTGGAACGATTGTCTGGAACGGCCCTGTGGGTGTATTTGAATTTGACCAGTTCGGTGAAGGTACCAAGACTGTGTCTATGGCAATCGCTGATGCTGACGGCTTTAGTTTAGCGGGTGGTGGCGATACTATCGCAGCTATTCAAAAATATGACATCTATGACAAGGTGTCTTATATTTCTACAGCAGGCGGCGCTTTCCTTGAATATCTTGAAGGTAAAACATTACCAGCTGTTGCGATGCTAGAAGAGCGCGCTAAATAATTAATTTTTACTCTGCGTTGTTAAACCGGTGTAACTAAAAGGTCAGTAAAGACCTGTAAAATGAAGAAGGGTATGAAGAGACGTACTAAAATTGTTGCTACATTAGGTCCTCGATCGGATGATCCGAAGATCCTCGATAAAATGATTGAGGCGGGTATGGATGTCGCGCGTCTTAACTTCTCACATGATCCTTATGAGAAGCATAAAGAACGTGCTGAGACAGTGCGAAATCGTGCTCGTGCTCATGGTCGTCAGGTTGGTGTTATTGTCGACTTACAAGGCCCAAAGATTCGAGTTGATGCTTTCGAAAATGGTTCGGTTGAACTATATGATGGCGATAATTTTATCCTTGATGCGGATCATGACCCGGAGCTCGGAAATACCGAGCGAGTAGGTATTGCTTATAAAGAATTACCTAATGATGTTCAACGTGGCGATACCTTGTTGCTTAACGATGGACGCATTGTTTTGTGGGTTGAAGAAGTTGTTGGTAGCGAAATCCGTTGTCGCGTTACGGTTGGTGGTGAGTTATCTAACCGTAAAGGGATTAACAAACAAGGTGGTGGTTTATCTGCCCCAGCTCTAACAGATAAAGATAAAGCAGATATTATTTCTGCGGCCAAATTAGACGCAGATTATCTCGCGGTATCGTTTGTGCGTAACGCGGAAGATGTACATGAAGCACGCCGTTTATTCCGTGAAGCGGGTGGTAAAGGCGGAATCATTGCAAAGGTAGAACGCGCTGAAGCAATGGACGTGTTGGATGAAATTATCGAAGCCAGTGATTCCATTATGGTTGCACGTGGTGACTTAGGCGTTGAAATTGGTGACGAAGCCTTGCCACCGGTTCAAAAGATGATGATCGCCAAAGCACGAACAATGAATCGCATCGTTATTACAGCAACGCAGATGATGGAATCGATGATTGAAAACCCAATTCCAACACGTGCTGAAGTATTCGATGTGGCGAATGCTGTATTAGATGGTACAGATGCAGTGATGCTGTCGGCAGAAACCGCAGTTGGTAAATACCCTGATAAAGTGATTGCGGCGATGGACAGGGTTTGTCGTGGTGTTGAAGAAACTCGCGCTGTGACTAAATCAGATCATCGCATTGATACGGAATTTACTAATACGGATGAAGCCATTGCAATGGCAAGTATGTATACCGCTAACCACTTAGGTGTAAAGGCGATTGCTGCATTAACAGAATCAGGTTCAACCACACGGTGGATGTCACGTATTAGTTCGGGTATCCCTATTTATGCGATGACACGTCATGTTGATACACGCCGTAAAGTCACACTTTACCGAGGTGTTTATCCAGTTAGTTTTGAAATGCTAACTGAAGATCATGCTCAGCTTAACAAGGATGCTATTGATGAGCTGGTACGCCGTGGCGCTGTCCGTGATGGTGATCTTGTTATTATCACTAAGGGTGATCTGACCGGTGAGCATGGTGGTACTAATGCAATGAAGATTGTAAAAGTAGGTAGTATGCCTGATCCAGAAGATAAAACTGGAATCGAATAAGTATTTGTATTTAATTTTTTATATTCATTAATAATTATTAACGTTAAGACGGGAGTTCAAAATGGCCCTTATTTCAATGAGACAACTGCTGGATTATGCAGCCGAAAATGATTTCGGTATGCCAGCATTCAATGTAAACAACATGGAACAAGTCCATGCAATCATGCAAGCTGCTGATGCCTGTGATAGCCCTGTTATTATGCAAGGTTCAGCTGGCGCACGTTCATACGCAGGCGAACCATTCTTGCGTCACATGATTACTGCTGCAACTGAAATGTACCCACACATTCCTGTTGTAATGCACCAGGATCACGGTAGTGAACCTGCAGTTTGTTTGCGTTCTATTCAGTCTGGTTTCACATCAGTAATGATGGATGGCTCTTTAATGGCTGACATGAAGACACCGGGTAGTTTTGAATACAACGTTGCTGTAACAAGTGAAGTTGTGAAAATGGCTCACGCTGGTGGTGTTTCTGTTGAAGGTGAATTAGGTTGTCTTGGTTCATTAGAAACAGGCATGATGGGTGAAGAAGATGGTCACGGTGCAGAAGGTGCATTGGACATGGACCAACTTCTAACCAGTGTTGAAGAAGCCGCTGACTTTGTTAAAGCAACAAATGTTGATGCCTTGGCAATCGCTATTGGTACATCACACGGTGCTTACAAATTCACTAAAGAGCCTACTGGTGACGTTTTACGTATCGACCGTATTAAAGAAATCCACGAACGTCTTCCTAACACTCACCTTGTTATGCATGGTTCATCTTCAGTGCCACAAGACTGGTTGGAAATCATTAACAGCCATGGCGGCGAAATGGGCCAGACTTACGGTGTACCTGTTGAAGAAATTCTTGAAGGTATCAAGAACGGTGTTCGTAAGGTTAACATCGATACTGATTTACGTATGGCCTCTACAGGCGCAGTGCGTAAATTCCTGGCTGAAAACCCAGCTAACTTCGACCCACGTAAATTCCTTAAAGCTTCTACAGAGGCGATGCAAGGAATTTGTAAAGCACGCTTTGAAGCCTTTGGTTGTGCAGGACATGCGTCCAAGATCAAGGTTAAGAGCCTAGAAACAATGTTTATGAGCTATGCGGCTGGTGAGCTGGATGCCAAGGTTAAATAAAACCTTTAGCTAATAAGCTTGATAAAAGGCGCACTTCGGTGCGCCTTTTTTATTGTCTGGAATCTAGACTATGAATGAGGCATAGTTATCAGATATCGAGCATGAAGGGAATTGCAGTGATGAGTGACACTGAAATGAAAGTAGGAGGGAAGTTTCTACTTCTGATGGGAACGCTGTTAGTTGTAACGGCCGTTGTTGTTTTATTGATGATTGCTTTTTTAACCTACCAGATATTCTATCAGCCTGATCAGGTTTATCTTATTAAATATCTGATGGAAACTATCGATTTATCAGATAAGGCTTTCTTTGGTCGTTACGATAATTCAGATTTCTTTATACACATTTCTGATCCGATAAAATATTTCCTTTATTTTATGGCGACATTTTTGGTGCTCAGTATTGTGGTGAAAATATTCAGTAGTATTTTGTCGGCAGGGGTTAAGCTCATTAAGGTAGCGAATACATCGGTGCATACCGATACCAGTAACAATTAATCTTTAACGGGTCTTTTCTGTAACTTTCGCTGTAGCGTTCTTCGGTGCATTCCCATTGATCTGGCAGCAGCAGATATATTGCCTTGATGCTCTGCCAATACTTTTTGAATATGTTCCCATTCTAATTTTCTGACCGACATAGGTTGCGCTTTTGTTGATATATCCGCATTACCCGCATCAGATTGTAGTGCTTCGAAAATTTCATCGATGGATGCCGGTTTGGTTAGATAATGTTTTGCGCCCAGCTTTATGGCTTCAATGGCTGTGGTGATGCTGGCAAAGCCGGTTAATACCACCAAACGTATATCCGGATTTTGCTGGATCAGTTGTTTAATTAATTGCAGTCCGGACTCATGTCCAATACAAAGATCGATGATACCCAGCTCAGGTGTGTGATTAGATGATTGTGAAAGCGCCTGAGCAATATCAGTAGCACCGTGGACAACGATACTGTGTCGCTCAAGTGCGCGCGCCAGTGTTTCACGAAACACATCGTCATCATCAACGAGTAAAAGAGATTTATTTGCCAGCTTATTGCTCATTACTTATCTCAGGTAGAAGTTGAGAAATGACGGGCAGGTTAATGATGGTAGATACACCGCCGTGCTTGCGATTAAATAATTTTACGTTCCCGCCAAAGCGACTAATGATAGAGTGAGTAAGAAACAGGCCAAGACCGAGCCCTTCTTTTTTTGCGCTAAAAGGATGTTGACCTACTGCTTGTTCGGCTTCGGCACTTAGACCTTTTCCACGATCTTTAATATTGATGGTCAGTGTTGATAAGTCCCAGCTGGCAAGCCACTCTACTTTATCAGGTGAGGCTTGATTGGCATTGTCGAGTACATTGATTAGTGCTTGTTGCAATGTTCTATCTGCCAGAATGGATGGGGCAGGAGACATGCCATTCCAGTCGGTATTAATTATTGCATTAGGGTGTGTATCGCTCCATTCAGTCAGTATCTTATTGAGAAAATCGTTAACAGATAAAGCCTGACCATTACTTAAGGGGGCCTCACCAGCAGAGGCAGACAGCGTTGCCAAAGCCTCTTTACAACGAGAAATTTGCGTATTGAGTGTTTTAGCAATGTGTTGTTGATCACTATTTAATGTGTGTGAAAGTTCTTCACATAACAGCGACATTGTACCGAGAGGTGTACCGAGTTCATGAGCGGTGCTGGCAGAAAGTGTTCCTAATAATACCAGTTGTTCGTCGCGTAGTTGTTGTTCGCGCGCAGCGGCGAGTTGTTTTTCTTTATCGCGTAGTGACCGGCGCATACCGCCCACCAGATATGCGGTAATGGCGGCACTGATAACAAAGGATACCCACATACCAAAGACATGCTGAGAAAATCCTGTTCCGGAATCATGGGCATGTGGAAGTGGCTGGAATTTCCAAATCAGTAAGCTGTAACAGGCAGCCGTTACCAGCGTTAAAATCCATGTGTAATATGTTGAAAGAACAGCGGTGGCAATAATAATGGGTAATAAAAACAACAGGACAAATGGGTTACTTGCACCTCCGGTTAAATAAAGCAATGCCGTTAAAATAAAAACATCAGCGAGTAACTGAAATAAAAACTCCAGCTGGCTTACCTCTCCACCCCAGCGTAAGCGTAGTAGGGTAAATAGATTAAACAGAGCAAAGGTAAAGATAACCAGACCAATAGATAAAACCGGCAGCGGAATATGTAAATATATCTGGGTGATATAAACAGCGACAAGTTGCCCGATAATGGCAACGTTACGCAGCATAAAAAGGCGGCGCAGATTCAGATATTCAGCTGTTTGAGCAATGGCAGCAGTATTGTTTTTTTGCATAATAATGTCGGGCTTAATCAAAGAGTGGTTATTTTAACGTGTGAAAGACCAACAAGTAATAGTGCAATTGAAAGGGCTTTGTTTAAGTTATTGATTTACAATATGATGCGACAATTTGTCACATTCCCAATCAGCCGAATAGCCGATAGTATTTATGTCACTGAACACATAAATCTGTTTAGTTTACTTTTATGACAAATAGCTCTGAATTCCCTCGGAGCTTTTTATTAAGGGGTACCTTCCTCTCTAGGGTGCCCCTATTTTTTTATCTGTCGCGTTCACTCCAGATACCGTTAGCACCATTGTAATTTAGTAATCGCTGGTTTGTTGTTACTAGTGCAGCATAATCTTCGGCACGTATCCCCTCGAGGCGTTCACCAGCTTGTGTGCGGATTTCTGACCATGTTTGTGTCAAGGCACTGTACGCGGTAAATCTTTGGTTACTGGCAAGTACGACAATTTGTTTTGCTTCAGCGCTATCAATCAAACGCTCTTTAGCTCGCCGCGATAATTCGACGAAGCGGTTACTACGAATGTCACTGACAATATATTTATCTTTTTCAATGGTTAAAAAAACTAACTTGGCCGGACTACCAGTGATGAAGAGGTTTTCGGCATGTGCACTGGACATAAAAAAACTTGCCAGTAATACGTAAATGATAAAGCGGGCAGGTTGGTGGTTCATCATTAATCCAGATCGAGAGAAGTGCCGGTTAGTTTTTCGTAGGCTTCGAGATATTTTTCGGTAGTCTTAGCAACAACATCTTCAGGGACATCAGGTGCCGGAGCTTTTTTATTCCAGTTCTGGGTTTCTAACCAATCGCGAATGTATTGTTTGTCATAACTTTCGGGACTACTACCTGGCGCGTAGGTTTCCATTGGCCAGAAACGTGATGAGTCTGGTGTCAACGCTTCATCGATGAGCACGAGGGTGCCTTGATCATCAAGGCCGAATTCGAACTTGGTATCGGCGATAATAATGCCGCGTTCAGCTGCGTAATCACGAGCTGTCGAATACAGTTTTAAGCTGACATCACGTATTTGTTCAGCTATATCTCGGCCAAGCAGTTCAACAGTAGCGTCAAAATCAATATTTTCATCGTGCTCACCGACCTCGGCCTTGCTTGATGGCGTGTAGATAGCCTGCTCAAGTTTATCAGCCATGTTTAAACCTGTTGGTAAGCTAATGCCACAAATGGCACCGGTCTTCTGATAGTCCTTCCAACCAGAACCAATAATATAGCCGCGTACAATCGCTTCAACTGGCAGGGCTTTTAATTTTTTAACAACAATCGCCTGCCCTTCAACCTGAGCGCGTTCAGCTGCATCGGGGAGAACATCTTCGAGGCTTAAATCGGAAAGCTGATTTGGTACAATGTCGCTAAGCTGCTTGAACCAGAAGTTAGATATCTCGGTTAAAATGCGACCTTTGCCCGGGATAGGTGTCGGCAGGATGACATCAAAGGCCGATAGGCGATCAGTGGTGACGATGAGCATATGTTTGTCATCGATATCATATATATCACGTACCTTACCGCGGTTTAGCAGTGGCAGGCTGGTTAAAGAAGATTCAAATAGGCTTTGGCCCATGAGTTTTCCAGTTCATTTTATTTAACGAGGCGTGATTGTGCCGTGACTTTGGACAAGACGCAAATGGCAAGATTTGTCTACGTTGGGCAGGGTGGCCCTTTGTCAGTTATTCCGCTCAAATCACTGCTGGAAACAGGGATTACGCCTGAAGCAGTGCTTGTTCCCAGGCCGGCCCGTCATCCCAGAAACCTGAACCTGTTACCGGTTAAACCAGCCCGAAATGAGGCAAGTTTGGCGACAATAGCCTCTGATATGGGGTTGCCGCTTATTAGCTGGCAGAAGGGATATGATGCTGAAATAGAGGCAGATTTAAGAGATATTGCACCCGATCTGGTTATTATGAGCTGCTTTCCATGGCGCATTACTGAACGATTATTGGCTATTCCGGATTTGGGTTGGTGGAATCTTCATCCTTCGCTCTTACCGGCTTACCGTGGGCCCAATCCACTGCATTGGCAACTTGAGGCGGGGGAGGCGGTAACAGGTATCAGTTTGCATGAGGTTGAGCCTGAGCTGGATACAGGTCCCCTATTAGGTCAGGTTCGTTGTGACTTAACGGTTGCTATGGAGATAGAAACCAGGCTCGCTCAGCTCGGAGCAACGTTGGTTATCGAGGCGTTACAACGGCAGCAGCGTGGAACACTGGTGGCGACACCACAAGATGAAGCCTTAGCCAGTTATCAATCGTTCCCTGTTTAACAAGGCGTGGTGACTGTTTATACAGTTAAAGTGTGAGTTTTTGTACGTGAATTCATTGCTGCTTTGATGAGACAGTTTATCTGTTGTTGATTATACTTATAGAACACCTCATAAGAGGTTTTCTTAAATATTACGCAAGGTAATTTATGAAATAGGATCTGCCCATAAAACGATTTTCTACTCAGGAGGTCTATTATGAACATGCTTAGACATTATTTTATCAGCGATAATCTGGATGATCTTGAAGTCTTTGAGCAACAACTGGAAGCATCCGGCATAACAACTCCACAAATTCATGTTCTTAGTAAACGCGATGAAGATGTGGCACATCATGAGCACCTTAATTACGTTCAGTCTTTTATGAAAAATGACATTATTCACTCGACAGAGGTGGGGGCATTAATTGGTCTTGCCTTATCAACGTTAATCTTAGTGGTCGCTTATTTCTCGGGATGGACAGAGTCAGCAGCGGGCTGGTTGCCATTTATTTTTCTAGCGGTGGTTTTGTTCGGGTTTAGTACCTGGGAAGGTGGTTTGATGGGGATTCAAAAACCTAACTTCCACTTTGCACGTTTTGCTAATGCCCTGAAAAAGGGTCGACATGTATTTTTTGTTGATCTGGAAACAAAGCAGGAAGATACCTTGGGTAAAGTATTACAATCCCACCCAGAGGTTGAGTTAGCTGGAACGGGAGCGGCTACACCGCACTGGATGATTACGTTGCAAAATAGAGTGCCGCATTTTTTCAGGCAAACATTCCCATAACAACAGGAGGGCTAGCTTAGGTAATGGCAGTGAGAGAAGTATTACGGATGGGCGATCCTTTTTTATTACAACGAGCCAAAGAAGTAGAGCAGTTTGATACACCCGAGCTAACTCTGTTGATCGAAGATATGTTGGAAACGATGGCTGCCTGTGATGGTGCTGGTTTGGCTGCGCCGCAGATTGGTGTTGATCTTCGTATTGTAATTTTTGGTATTGAATATAATCCACGTTATCCCGATGCGGAGCAGGTACCACAAACTGTGTTAATCAATCCTGTTATCGAACCGTGTGGTGATGAGATGGATGTGGCATGGGAAGGCTGTTTGTCTGTGCCCGCTATGCGTGGAGCGGTGCCTCGTTATAAACATATCAGGTATGCAGGGAAGGATCAGTGTGGTGCGCCAATCGACCGCACGGTGTCGGGTTTTCATGCACGAGTCGTGCAACATGAATGCGATCACCTTGATGGCATTCTTTATCCTCAGCGCATAAAAGATATGCGTTACTTCGGCTATACCGATGAATTATTTGCAGAAGGATCCTTGGCAAATCCTACACTGCCCTGTGAAGACTAGTCTCGAATCTAGAGCAATCAGCATAAAAAAAGGCCGGTAATTTATTACCGGCCTTGATTCATTACGTAAGTACTTTGTTAACGTTTAGCTTTAATCATAATGTCAACACGACGGTTTTGTTGCCGTCCTTCAGGTGTATCGTTTGATGCAACAGGAGAACCTTCTCCAGCACCACTGGCGCTTATTTTTCCAGCAGGAACACCTTTTGAAACAAGGTAAGCTTTAACTTCAGCGGCACGACGTTCTGAAAGCCCCTGGTTATATTCTGCGGTACCTTGGCTGTCGGTGTGGCCTGTGACATTGATGCTTTCTAGCGAATAGTAAGAATTGAGTTTCGCAGCAACGTCATCAAGTTCTGCTATACCCGCTGGGCGAAGCGATGATTTATCATGGCTAAACAGCGCGTGTGCACCAAGAGTTATGTTCTCATGAACAACTGGTTTAGGCGCAGGTTTGGGTGCTGGCTTTGGCGCAGCCTTAGCTTTAGCTTTTTTTACACAATCGCTGGATTTCACACCCGGACGGTGTTTAATCTTGTTAATAGAGACACACTCGTTATAGCCATCTACGACCATATTTCCAGCACTATCAGTGAGGAATTCACCGTGAGCGGATGCGCTCATAGGCAGTGCTAGTTGAACGAGCATAGCTGTCGCCATGGCTGATGAAACTACAGTAGATTTTTTCATATTCTTACTCCCACATAATTCGCGTAAGCTCCCAGTATATACGGGTCTCGGGATGAATAACAATTAGCCAAGATTAACCGAAATAGTCAGGAGCATTTCCTTCCTGCCATTTAATATTGCAACCCATACTGGGTTTTTGAATATCTTCTGCGATAGTTTTACCGGCAAGTACTGCATCAAACGCTGCACGCATATCTGCACCGGTTACAGTGGCATCATTACGTGGTCTGGAATCATCAAATTGGCCACGATATGCAAGCATCATGTTGTTATCAAATAAAAAGAAATCGGGTGTACAGGCTGCTTTGTAGGCTTTCGCCACAGATTGATCTTCATCAAACAGATAAGGGAAACAGTAATCCATTTCCGTGCCGAGGCTGACCATCTTCTCAGGACTATCATCAGGGTAATTTTCAACATCATTAGCATTAATGGCCACCGCAGCAAGTCCTTTTGACTGGTACTCGCGAATTAAATCATTTAATTGCTGGTGAATATGCAAGACATAGGGGCAGTGGTTACACATAAAGATGACAAGCAATGCTTTATTACCATTGAAGTCAGCCAGATTGATCGTATTTCCTGTCGAGGGTTGTGGAAGTGAAAAATCAGGTGCAGGTGTACCTAATTCAAGCATAGTGGATTCTGTGCGTGCCATGATTATGAGCCTAAAGGGTTGTTTGTAATAACGCTTAAGAATACAGATAAATGTGAATGTTTGCGACGCTATCGACATACACTATGTGACACAGACCACTCTTTTATCGGCGAGCTATGGGTACTCTAGGCAGCGTAAATAATAATTGAGAGGAACACCACATGGATACTCGTCTATTGATAATGGTAGCGACTGTCACAGTAGCATTAGCTGGTTGTAGTACAGCACCAACAAAATCACCGGAGCAGGAGTTAGCATTGGCCAAGCAATGCGATAAGGGTCTGGATGTTGGTTATAAAGAACTGAATTTTTCTAGCGCCAATGGCTTTGGCGGTAGCTGGGAATACACGAAAGCAGCAAGCCTGTTAGGCGCAGCAAAGGTTCAGTCCGGTTTTGGTAGTTATGATAGTTGCATTGAGAAAGTAACAACTGCACGTGCCTACATAAAAAAATCACAAAAATAAGTTTCTGTGTGGAGCTGGCATGCAATGACATGCCAGTTCTTACAACAGGCGAGCTCTTGCAATGGTGTAGTGTGCACCTTGTTTGAGTTTTTTGTAATCACCAAATACTTCTTCAAAGTGACGCTTCATGAATTTGCGTAAGCCATTAACCGTAACAACATAAAGTTGTCCGCCGGGTTTTAAATGCGCTTTGGCATCATGCAGAATAATTTGTAATAACTCCTTACCAACCTTGGCAGGAATGTTTGAGACGATGCAATCAAACTTTCGTTCGCCAACCTGATCAAAAGCATTACTTAGAATGGCTTCAGCATTGTTAATTTTATTAGCAGCGATGTTTTTGTTTGAATAATTAACCCCGACAAAATCTTTATCTGCTAATAAAGTGTTTCCTTTAGGTGCGAGTTTAGCGAGTGTAATGCCAATAGGGCCATAGCCGCAGCCCATGTCAAAACAGTCGGCATCTTCAGCAATATCAATATATTTTAATAGTAGTAAAGTTCCTTCATCTATCTCACGAGGCGAGAACAAGCCCCAGGTAGTATAAAAATGAAGTGGGTGATCGCGGAGTGTGACGTCAAACTCGATGTCATTGCGCAAGCTTTCTAAATAGTCAGTCATAATTGTTGATTTAACGACTCCAACATAGCCCCGCGTTCAGAGATGCGTATCCGTGCAATACCTGCATTATTAACTTTAATCCGGTAAAGACCAAGTGGCTCAGATTGTAAGACGTGAGCAATGATTGCACGCATAACGCCCGCATGGGAAACAACAAGTACATGTTGGCCGCTGTGCTGTTTAGTAATTTGTTGGTAGGCACTGACAACACGTGAAATAAATTCATTAAGGTTTTCAGCACCGGGTGGGCGTTGATTAACGGGATCACGATAAAAGGCGTTATATTCTTCCGGGCGCTGTTGTTGTAATTCGGCAGGGGCATGACCTTCCCATTCACCAAAGCCGACTTCCTTTAGGCGGTCTTCAATTGACACACCTAGCTCATATTTCTCGGCAAGTTCGTTAGCAAAGGCGACACAGCGTTGCATGGGTGAACTTATAATGTGTGACCAGGGACAATGTTCACCAACGGCACCACGCATTTGCTGCCAGCCTTTTTCACTCAACGGGTCATCAATATTGTGACCACGGAAAGCACTACCACCTTCAGGTTCGCCGTGTCGGATAAGATCAATTATTGTATTCGTCATTGTCAGTTCAGAAGTTAATTCAAAAAATAGTTTAGCGGGCAGAGAGTATCGCGCACCTGCTGTTCATTTGCTAACAATCATACCAGTCTTGTGCACCAAAAGTGTGAGAAAAACATTTTAGTTGTTCCATTATTGTGCAAAACAAAAGCGACTAGTGCCCCATATGCCTGTATTAAGACAAGATCCATAGCTTGGCATATGAATTGCAACAATCAATTTCACAGGCAATCGTGGTTGTCTAAATAAACAAAGGTTACCAATGGCGGTAACCGCAGGACAAAGGTGTCAAGCACAGTGAATAGTAGATTCACTGTGCTTGACACCTTTTTTTTTGAACGAAAATATTACTGGAATGATTATGTCGGCTGTTTTTAAAGAAACAGGTTTACAGGCACAAGCAGATTCAATGCCACCGGTGGTCGTTGTCGGTACAGGCCCGGTAGGGGTGTGCTTTGTAGAGGAGTTATTAAAGCGAGATCCAGAAGCACCCGTGGTTATATATGGTAATGAACCATGGGAGCCATATAACCGTGTTCGTCTCGCCGGATTATTAACTGGTGAACTTAACCTCGCGAGTATCCAGAATGTGATCAGGCAGAACAAAGAGCATCAGGTTGTGCAGCACCACAACTGTGAAATTGTTGCTATTGATACAGAATTAAAGAAGGTCTATGACAAATTTGGTAATGAGCAGGTTTACAGCAAATTAGTCCTGGCAACCGGATCAAAACCACATATTCCAAATATTGAAGGAATCGATAAGGCAGGTGTTTATACATTCAGAGATATGAATGATGTCCAGAAGCTTGTTGCACGCAGGGTGAGAAGTAGAAGAGTTGTTGTTTTAGGCGGGGGCTTGTTGGGTCTAGAGGCAGCCAGAGGATTACAGAAATACAATACTGATGTCACCGTGGTTGAGCATTCAACGCATTTAATGTCACAGCAGTTAGATGAGGAGGCTGGAGAACTGCTGAGAGAGCATATGTTGCTGAAACGCGTTCATATTGTTCTGAAAGATGCTGTGAAGAAGGTTGTCGGTGACTCGAAAATAAAGGCAATTAAATTAAATTCAGGAAGAATTTTTGAATGTGACACGCTGGTTGTGGCAGCGGGAATTAAACCCAATATTCAGCTGGCTCTTGATGCAGGTATTGCCGTAGGCAGGGGTATTCGTGTTGATGATCAGATGCAGACGAATAAGGAAGGGGTTTACGCCATTGGCGAATGTGCGGAGCATCGTGAAAAGGTTTATGGGCTGGTTGCACCCGGTCTGGAGCAGGCATCTGTTGCTGCCTATTCAGTAACAGGTGGCAAATCAAATTTTAAAGGTTCACAAACAGTTACCCGTTTGAAAGTGGCTGGTGTATCGGTATTTAGTGCCGGGCTTACCAGTGAGCATGAGATTAACTCACAGCTTCGTCGTATCAGCTGGAGCGATAAGAGTGGAAGTTCCTACCGGAAATTAATATTTAATCGCAGTCGTTTGGTAGGTGTTATTGCCTACGGCGAATGGTCAGAGACACAAAGAATCCAGGACATGGTTTCGAGTAAGCGTTTTGTTTGGCCGTGGCAAATAAAAACCTTCCGTTCGGAAGGGAGCCTATGGAAAGATTCTGATAATAATTGTGTCAGTGCCTGGCCTTCATCAGCCATTATTTGTCAGTGTAAAAGCGTTGATAGGGGAACCCTGAGTAATGCAATTTCAGCTGGGTGCTCCAGTATCGAAGCATTGCGAGAAGAAACAGGGGCATCCAGTGTCTGCGGTAGTTGTAAGCCATTGTTAGCCGAGATGGTTGGTGAAAAAACAATTGAGAAAGAACAGGGAAGTCGGACATTAATCTGGACAGCCGGGATGACAATAGCTCTCGCGAGTTTAATTTTACTCGCACCATCTATTCCATTTTCTGAAACAGTTCAAAAAAGCCTCCAAGTAGATATTTTGTGGCGTGACGGGCTACTCAAACAGATAACAGGGTTTAGCCTGCTAGCAGCCGCTGTACTTGTCAGTTTAATCACTATACGTAAACGAATTAAAAGTGTGACCCTGGGTGCTTTTAGTAAATGGCGTGTTCTGCACGTAATTATTGGTGTCACAACGATAGCAGCGCTTGTTGGACATACAGGCATGCGCCTTGGTAACAACCTCAACTTTTACTTAATGATTTGTTTTATGGGAATTGTACTCGCAGGTGGTATCGCAAGCGGCGCAATTGGTTTACAGCACGTGATACCGAGAGGGACTGGCAAGCTATTACGAGAAATGTCGATGTGGGCTCATATCATGTTGCTATGGCCACTGCCCGTGTTACTCGGGTTTCACATTTTTAAAAGTTACTGGTTCTAGGGCATGAAAGAGAAAAAATCAAAACAGCGGAAAAAGCTGCTGTTGTTATGGGTGTTATTAAGTACAGGACTGTTAGTTATGTTTGCTTACGATATCTTTGAAGCAGAGGACAAGTCAGTGTTTATGCCTGGCCCGATGACCTCTGGTCATCATCAGATAGGTCTGGCCTGTACTGCGTGCCATACCGATACGTTGACAAGTGATGAAGATATACAAAAAGCATGTGTTGATTGTCATGGAGAAGATAGGAAAAAACCATTTGATTCACACCCGGTAAACAAATTCACAGATCCTCGTAACGCTGCCAAGCTTGAGAAGATAGATGCAACAAAATGTGTGACATGTCATACCGAGCACCAACCTGATATGACGGCAAAAAATGGTGTAACGCAGCCTGGAGATTTTTGTATTCATTGTCATGAGGACATTGGTGAAGATCGTCCCAGCCACAAAGAGATGGAATTTAATACATGTAACTCATCAGGGTGTCATAACTATCATAACAATCGTTCTATATATACAGATTTTTTACTTAAGCATAGAGATGAACCTGCAAACCTGGCAAAGAATAAATTACCGAAGCGAGAATTTGCAGCGTTACTTGATGAGGTGGTTGATTACCCACGCCAGCAATATCCAATTAAGCAGTTAACAGCAGCCGATGCAGATGCGCCTGCAGACATTGAGTTATCAGAAGCAGGGCATGACGACTGGTTACAAACAGCACATGCCAGATCAGGTGTGAACTGTACGGCTTGTCATATGGTTGATTCCAGTGAGGGAGAACAAAAAATCTGGAGTAATAATCCGGATCACACAGTATGTGAACAATGTCATGGTACCGAGGTTGAGCGGTTCAAGAAGGGCAAGCATGGTATGCGATTAAAGGTAGGGCTGCCAGCTATGACTACTGAGGAAGCTCGTTTGCCAATGAAAGCCGACAATAAGCACGAACAACTTAATTGCATAAGTTGTCATGGCGCTCATAAGTTTGATGTTAAACAGGCGGCTGTCTCTGCGTGTCTGGATTGTCATGATGACAAGCATAGCCTTGCTTATGAAGATTCCCCTCATGCTGGCTTATGGGAAAAGGAATTAAAAGGTGATGCACCCGCAGGTACAGGTGTTTCTTGTTCAAGTTGTCATATGCCTAGAATTAGTTTTGATGTGAGCGAATGGAGCTCGAGGATAATGGTTGATCACAACCAGAATGCAACCTTGTCACCGAATGAAAAAATGATCAGGCCTACTTGCCAGCATTGTCACGGTCTTGAATTCACGATTGATTCACTCGCAGATCCACTGCTTGTCGACAACAACTTTAATGGTAAGCCGTCTGTACATATTCAAAGCACAGATCTTGCCGTATCAGATTTGAAGCGGGCGGAGCAGGAGAGGTTAGGGAAGCAATGAGTGATTAGTAGAGAAAGTTATATGCATTTATTTATTTTTTAATTTATTTAAACAGGAGAAAGCAAGATGAAAAAATCAACTAAGTCAGCAATAGGAATCGGAGCAGTAATGGGTATGGGTATTGTAGCAACTGCTATGGCGAGTGATATTGATAAGCCGAGTATCTCACCAAAAACAATGGCAGATGCACTACATTTGGTAATGGATTCGGATCGGGCGATTTATACAAAGAAAATTGTTAACCGGTTGGTGAAAAAAGAAAAGGTTATTAAGGCAAGTGAACATTTTGAAGATAATAAAGCGTTAGTTTTACCTGCACAGATGTTTCGGTTCGGTGCCGAGCTGGTCGCAAAACGTGCAGAAAAACTTGATGATGTGAATTTCACTTATTCATTGCAGTCACTATGGCCAATCAATAAACAGAATTCACCAGTAACTGAAGTTGAGAAAAAAGGCTTAAAATTTGTTGCAGAAAATAAAGGCAAGAATTTTTATGCGACGGAAACACTTGGCGGAAAGAAATATTTTACGGGTGTTTATGCTGACACTGCAGTCGCGCCAGTATGTGCATCATGTCATAACGAGCATAAGGATACGCCAAAAACTGACTTTAAAATTGGTGATGTAATGGGCGGTGTCGTGATACGTATCCCGCTTGGTAGTTAAGATATTATTTTTTGTAACTAAATTATTAAAGGAGAATTGGTATGACTCCAACACAAGTCGCACTGGTTAAGAGTTCATGGGAAAAGGTGATCCCTATTTCCGACAAGGCAGCAGTATTATTTTATGGAAAACTATTTGGGCTGGATCCGTCTTTAAAATCACTGTTCAAAGGAGATATGGAAGAACAGGGTAAGAAATTAATGAAAATGATCGGCACTGCAGTTAATGGATTAGATAGGTTGGAAGAAATAGTTCCTGCTGTGCAGGAATTGGGTGTACGCCATATTGCTTACGGTGTAAAGGATGAACATTATGACACGGTAGGCGCGGCATTGTTATACACACTCGAAGCGGGACTGGGTGATATGTTTACAGATGATGTTAAAGAAGCCTGGGCAGAGGTATATGGTATTTTGGCTGACACGATGAAAACAGCTGCTGCAAAGGCTGCTTAGGGTGTAACAGTAATAACCAATAGTGAGGAAGGCCGGTCTGAAAGGACCGGCCTTTTTTATTTTATGAAGTTACCAGGTAAAAGAAGGCTGTCGATTTATGATTCTTTTCCATGCGCAACAGCAATACTCTTATTCATGATGTAGTCGGTAACAGCCATGGCAATCGCTGAGGCGATAAAGGTCAGGTGAATCATGACCTGCCAGAAGATGGTGTCATATGCCATGTGCTCGGCATTAATAAAGGTTTTTAAGAGATGTATTGAAGAAATACCGATCAGCGCCATAGCCAGTTTAATCTTCATGGTGGTGGCATTAACATGCGATAACCACTGTGGTTGGTCAGGGTGTTCCTTGAGGTTTAATCTTGAAACAAAGGTCTCATAACCCCCGATAATAACCATAATCAGCAGATTGGCGATCATGACAACGTCAATGAGCCCGAGAACGATCAGCATGATCTGAACTTCGGTGAAGCTATTGGCATCCGCTACAAGGTGGACCAGTTCTTTAATAAACAGAAATACATACACACCCTGAGCGACAATCAAGCCAAGATAAAGCGGTGCCTGTAACCAGCGGCTCCAGAAGATCATGTTAGCCATAACGGCCATTGACGGGTTGCGTGTTTTGTCGTTCATGTGTTTCTCATTATGAAGTTAAGTTGGTAAACAAATTTGTCAGCATTTCCAGCATGCGGTTTGCATTGTAGATGATAGTGTAATGGTTTTCACTAGTAATGCATTTTAGATAAGCAACGTAGACAGGGATGGGAACTGGGGGGGGATTTATTCGGATTTATACGAAAAAAGGCTAAAATTGGCTCAAAATACAGTCCGCCTGGAATATACCTTATAGATAGTAGAAGACTGTGTTTGGAACTTGTTATAGGTTATTTGGTCTGATTCTCTACCAATAATTAGGGTAAGTGCTATTATTAGTGCCATGTTGAAGTTTTTATCACATTTCTGGTTAATTTTGTCACTGCTCATTGCGCCTGTGCAGTTCGTTAGTGCCGATATGGCTGTGCTTGATCATGGCCAGATGAAGTGTGAAATGATGGATATGGATGGTTCAATGGATCACGACATGTCATCTAATGGTGGCTGTGAATGCCCTGATCAGTGCAAGGTGAGTTGTACAAGTGCCCATATGAGTCTTGCGACTAACACTGCGTTACAAATGGCACATGTCAGTTCTTCAATAAAACTAGTTAGCCGGTCATTCTCTGTTGCCGGTATTGATCAGATTATCGAGTTACGCCCTCCCAGAAAATTCCACGCTTAAGTTGCGCGTGCGCCCTACGTAAATAGGGACTCGTTGCAGAACTCCGTATTGTTTGTGTACGGAAAGTTTTATGCGATGGAGTTTTATCATGAAGAATTACCTTATATTGCAGCAATGGCTGCAAGTTACGAAAATTAAATTTTTGTTGTTGTTGGCCGTGAGTTTCCTGGCTGCGCCAGTGATGGCTGAAGAATTATCATTGGTAGAAGCTGAAGGTATTGCCCTGCAATCTGATCCAATGCTTAACCTGATTGATGCGAATGCACAGGCGCTAGATGAAGCAGCGATTGCTGATGGTCAATTACCTGATCCAAAATTGAAATTCAGTTTGTTTAATTTCCCGACGGATACCTTTAGCCGTACGCAAGAGCCGATCACACAATTGCGTTTTGGTCTACAACAGACAATCCCTCGTGGTGACACGTTGTCACTAAAATCAAAACGAACTTCATCTAAAGCACGTTCTGTTCGCGCTAAAAATGATGATGAAGAACTTAAAGTGCGTAGAGATGTGCGTAAGTATTGGTTTGAAACCTGGTATTGGGTGAAGGCAGAACAAATTGTTAAAAAAGATATTGAGCTGTTTAAGCAGTTTGTTGATATTACAGAGTCACAATATGCAGCGGGTAAGCAAAATCAACAGGACGTATTGCGGGCCGAATTAGAGAAAGGTTTGCTTGATGATCGTTTAACGCATATTCAGCAACAACAGGAAGCGGCACGTGCCGAATTATCGAAATGGATAGGTTCAGAATCATTACGCAGCCTACCTGTAGAATTACCATTATTACCCGCTATTCCAACACGTGCAGAAGTTGAAGCATCACTGCCGAATCATCCCGCATTACGTATCTTCCGCTCTAAAATTGATATGAATCGCCATAGTGTCGCGATAGCACGTGAAGCGTATAAACCCGCTTATACATTCGGTGTCGATTACGGCGTGCGCGGTGGAAACAATCCTGATGGTAGTGAACGCTCGGATTTTTTGGCGGCAACTGTTGTTCTTGATCTCCCCATTTTTACTGACAAACGTCAGGATCGTCGTCTTGCTTCTGCACAGCGTCGTGCCAGTGCATCACAATTAGAATTGGATGATAAATATAGAGCTATGCAAAGCATGTTGGCTCGTGATCATGTTACCTGGACGAAGTTGTCACAACGACTGGATCGCTATCGTAATACTTTAGTTAGACAGGCAGAGGCTAACAGTGAAGCTTCACTATTGGCGTATCAAAATGATGCAACTAATTTTACGACCTTAATGCGTGCCAAGATCACTGAATTGAACACACATTTAAAAGCACTGCGTATCCATACAGATTACGCCAAGGCGCATGCGCGCCTGTTATATCTTGCAGGAGAACAACAATGAACAAGTCGATTAAAAAATTAAGTTTATTAGCAGCGGCGGTTGCATTAACGCTATCTTTAACGGCTTGTGATAGTAGTGACGACATGTCAAAAGAAAGTATGACCGATGGGAAAATGGAAACAGCGCTTGAGCATGCAGGTAAGCATCTTGATCCGAAATATGTGTGTCCCATGCATCCAACAATTATTCAAGATGAGCCAGGTAGTTGTCCTTTATGCGGCATGGATCTAGTAGAAAAAGAACAAGAACAACCGAAAGAGAAAAAGATTCTTTACTGGGTTGCTCCGATGGATCCAAACTTTCGTCAAGAAGGACCAGGTAAGTCACCAATGGGGATGGATCTTGTTCCTTTCTATGAAGAGGGTGACGACGACAATGCCGTGACTATTTCACCGACCATTGTGCAGAACCTGGGTGTTCGTACGGCACAGGTAGAAGTCGGTAAACTTTGGAAACGAGTTGATTCCGTTGGCTATGTCGACTTTGATGAAAATCTAATTAGTCATGTTCATTTGCGCACCGAAGGCTGGATAGAAAAACTTGCTGTTAAGTCTGAAGGTGAACGGGTTAAAAAAGGCGAATTATTGTTTGAGCTATATTCGCCAACATTGGTGAATGCACAAGATGAATATCTACAAGCCCGCCGCAGTAAAAATCGCCGTCTCATTAATGCTTCATATGAACGATTACGTGCGCTCGGTGTTGGGAAAGGCCAAATCAATCGAATTAAAAAGACGGGTAAGGCTGAGCAACTTATTAAAGTACGTGCCTCACAAGATGGCATTGTTTCTAAATTGAATGCACGTGAAGGTATGTTTGTGAAGCCGCGTATGGAAGTCATGACCTTGGCTGATTTATCGACTATCTGGATTCAGGTTGAGATATTTGAACGTGAAGCCGAATGGGTTCAGGTTGGTAAACCAGCTGAAATTACTTTGTCTTATCTTCCTGGGAGAAAATGGGAGGGTAAGGTTGAATATGTTTATCCAAGCCTTGATCCTCGCACACGCACTCTACGTGCACGTTTAAAGTTTGATAATCCAGATGAATCATTAAAGCCAAATATGTTTGCCAATGTCACGATCTTTGGTGGCGCCACGCAAGAAATGGTGAGTATTCCTACCGAAGCTCTAATTCGTACCGGTGACAGTGAACGCGTCATCATCAGTCTTGGCGAAGGTCGGTTTGCCCCACGTAATGTGGTGAGTGGTATTGAATCGGGTGATCGTATTCAGATTATCGAAGGACTAAATGATAGTGAATATGTTGTGACATCTTCACAATTTTTACTTGATTCAGAAGCAAGCATTAAAGCGAGTTTGAACCGCATGAGCGAGCCTGCACCAGCATCTGAAAAGAGCATGGAAATGGCAGACGATACCATGAAAGCTGATTCAAAAATGGTAACAGGCAAAGGCGTAGTGCGTGATGTGATGGGTGAAGGAAAAATTAATTTGTCACATGATCCGATTCAAGCTTTGGGTTGGCCAAGTATGACCATGGATTTTAAGCTTGCTGATGGTGTGTCGACTAAAGATCTTAAACCCGGTATGGCGGTTGAATTTGATCTCATGGAAAAAGATGATGTTTACATGATTGATTCTATTCGTCCTGCAATGACAATGGAAAAGGAAGCAGACCAATGATTTCAAAAATAATTGATTGGTCAATTGAAAACCGCTTTCTGGTTTTATTATTAACCGCGATGATGATTGGTTGGGGGGTGTATGCTGTTAAGCAAACACCGCTCGATGCGATCCCAGATCTTTCTGATGTGCAGGTGATCATTAAAACAACCTACCCGGGTCAAGCGCCGCAGGTAGTAGAAGATCAGGTAACGTATCCATTAACAACAGCGATGTTATCGGTACCCGGTGCAGTCACTGTGCGGGGTTATTCTTTCTTTGGTGATTCCTATGTTTATATCATTTTTGAAGATGGCACGGATCCGTATTGGGCGCGTTCACGGGTGCTGGAATATTTAAGCCAAGTTGAGGCAAGGTTGCCACGGCAAGCGCGGCCGGCACTGGGGCCTGATGCAACTGGCGTGGGTTGGATTTATGAATATGCCTTGGTTGATCGCACCGGCAAAAACGATCTTGCGCAATTACGTAGCCTGCAAGATTGGTTCTTGAAATATGAGTTACAAACTGTGCCCGGTGTATCAGAAGTGGCAACAATTGGTGGCATGGTACGTCAGTATCAGGTGATGCTAAACCCAAACCGTTTGCGAGCCTATAATATTCCTTTGGCAAAAGTTAAAAAGGCCGTACAACGAGCTAACCAAGAAGTGGGTGGTTCGGTTATAGAAATGGCGGAAGCGGAATACATGGTGCGCGCTACGGGTTATATCACCGGTGTCGATGATCTTGAAGGCATTCCACTTGGTATGAATGAACAAGGGACGCCGATTCTTCTAAAAGATGTTGCTGATATTCGTGTTGGCCCACAAATGCGCCGTGGTATTGCTGAACTAAATGGTGAGGGTGAAGTAGTCGGCGGCATTATTGTCATGCGTTTTGGCGAAAATGCATTAACAACTATTCAGGGTGTTAAAGATAAATTAAAACAACTACAAAGTGGTTTGCCTGAAGGCGTGGAGATTGTTACTACCTACGATCGTTCATCGCTGATAAACCGCGCGGTCGATAATTTGACTTATAAACTCATTGAAGAGTTTATTGTTGTCGCCTTGGTTTGTGCATTGTTTTTATTCCATTTTCGTTCGGCATTGGTGGTTATTTTAAGTTTACCCGTTGGTATTCTTGTTGCCTTTATCATTATGGAATCACAAGGTATTAATGCCAACATTATGTCACTGGGAGGGATTGCAATTGCCATTGGCGCAATGGTCGATGCCGCGATTGTCATGATCGAAAATGTGCACAAACATCTGGAGAAGGAAGAGCTCACCGATAAGAATCGTTGGCAAATTATGAAGCAGGCTTCAGCCGAAGTGGGGCCACCGCTGTTCTTCTCGTTGTTGATTATTACCCTAAGCTTTTTACCAGTGTTCACACTTGAAGCACAGGAAGGGCGTATGTTTGCACCTTTGGCTTATACCAAGACCTATGCGATGGCTGCTGCTGCCGCCTTGTCGATTACATTGGTACCGGTATTAATGGGTTTATTGATTCGCGGGCATATTACACCCGAACATAAAAATCCGATTAATCGTATTTTAATCGCAGTTTATAGACCGATTATCAATCTCGTATTACGCAAACCAATGAAAATTTTGTTGGCGGGTATTGTGGTAACTGTGGTGGGTGTTTGGCCTATTACGCAACTGGGTGGCGAGTTTATGCCAACCCTTGATGAAGGTGATTTACTTTATATGCCTTCTGCATTTCCTGCTGTGTCGATTGGTAAGGCGGGTGAAATTTTGCAACAAACCGATAAGTTAATTCGTACCGTACCTGAAGTAGAATCGGTATTTGGTAAGGTTGGTCGTGCTGATACTGCAACCGATCCCGCGCCACTCACCATGATCGAAACTACGATTCGCTTAAAGCCACGTGAAGAGTGGCGCGAAGGTTTAACACTGGACGGCTTGAAACAAGAACTTAATAGTATTGTTAAAATCCCGAGTATGGCAAATACCTGGGATCCACCGATTAAGATCCGTATCGATATGTTATCAACGGGGATTAAAACGCCGATTGGTATTAAAGTGGCGGGGCCTGATCTCAATGTGATTCAGGATATTGGTAAGCAGATTGAACAAGCGCTGAACCCAATCGATGGAACCTCATCAGTTTACGCAGAGCGTGTTGCTGGTGGTCGTTATGTCACAGTGGATATTGATCGTGTCGCGAGTGCACGTCTTGGTTTGAATATTATGGATATTCAAGATGTCATCAGCACCGCAGTGGGTGGCTTGAACGTCACTCAATCAGTTGAAGGTCTGGAGCGTTACCCGGTTAATATGCGTTATCCGCAAGGCACACGAAATTCTTTGGAGAAAATCAGAAACCTGCCATTGGTAACGCCAATGGGCGCGCATATTCCACTATCTCAAGTTGCTAACATCAACATTGAAAATGGACCGGCGATGATCAAGAGCGAAAATGCACGTCTTAATGGTTGGATCTATGTATCGATTCAAGACCGTGATATTGCCTCCTATGTTGATGAAGCAAGGCAGGTGGTTGCAGAGCAAGTGAAATTACCAGCGGGTTATTCAATTGGCTGGTCGGGTCAATATGAGTACTTTGAACGAGCGCTCAAGAAACTGTCTATTGTTGGGCCGTTAACGCTGGCAATTATTATGTTGCTGTTGTATCTCAATTTCCGCAATTTTGTTGAAGTGATCATTATTATGGGAACTTTACCGGTGGCTCTGGCAGGTGGTGCATGGATACTTTATATCCTGGGCTACAACCTGTCGGTGGCAGTGGGCGTCGGGTTTATTGCCCTGTCCGGGGTAGCCGTCGAGATTGGCGTCTTGATGTTGGTGTATCTCAACATCGCTTATAAAGCCCGTTACAATCAAGCCGCTAACGAAGGTCGCAGCATGACGTTGCATGAACTCCATGAATCGGTTGTTGAGGGTGCCTTGTTACGCGTGCGTCCAATTATGATGACGGTTTCGGCGATTATCGTTGGTCTACTGCCGATTCTTTTTGGTGGCGGGACTGGTTCAGAGGTTATGAGTCGCATTGCTGCACCGATGGTTGGTGGTATGGTGACAGCAACCCTATTGACCCTGGTGGTGATTCCGGCAGTGTTTATTGTCTGGAAACGTCGTAGCCTGGACGAGGCGATAGAATGAAACGACTTGTCATTATTTTATTAGCCAGTTCCATATTGCTGGCATGTGAGCCACCTGATGTGGAGAGACTGATGACACCGCCCAACAAGGCTAAGCAGATTACGCGAAGCCTGAATCCGGAACAGTTAGCGCAAGGGGCAGTTTTGTTTAAACAAAATTGTGCTGTGTGCCATGGGGAGGAAGGAGAAGGTGCAGCGAATTGGCAAAAGCGCGATGCGGATGGAAAATTTCCACCACCGCCATTGAATGGGCTTGGCCATACCTGGCATCACCCAACAGCAGTTCTGAAATACACTATTAATAATGGCACGGGTAAGATTGGCGGTAATATGCCTGCCTTTAAGGATAAGCTCACAGACACACAAATTGATGCCATTCTGGCATTTATACAGGAAAAGT
>Ga0316207_10001561_pt1 | contig 27449 bp, 29 predicted proteins | sample 6weekpyrite_MG_FD_204943 | JGI IMG/M metagenome (GOLD analysis project Ga0316207, IMG submission 204943) | Microbial mat bacterial communities from mineral coupon in-situ incubated in ocean water Damariscotta River, Maine, United States -... | ecosystem: Environmental > Aquatic > Marine >... | reverse complement strand
ACGATAAAGGCGGCTAACCCAACGGTCAGCACCTGGAACAGGAACAGTATACTTTTGCCGAACTTCATGATTGCATTACCCTAGGGCAACAGGCCCTGGCATCCTCTGTAGAATTCATCACACTATGGTGATACATATTAATACGGTCATAACCGAGAGCACATACTATGGCAAGCCGGCAGGAATTAGAACAGCACATTCATGAACAACTGCAAGTCGATAGATTTAAGGACTATTGTCCGAATGGCCTGCAAGTCGAAGGGCGTGCGACGATTCAAAAGTTTGTCTCAGGCGTTACTGCTAGCCAGGCATTGATTGATGCGGCCATTGAAAAAGGCGCAGATGCCCTGTTGGTTCATCACGGTTATTTCTGGAAGGGCGAATCGGCGGTGATTTCAGGCATTAAACGTCGCCGGGTAAAGCAGCTGCTTGAGCATGATGTAAACCTGTTTGCCTATCACCTGCCGCTTGATGCACATACAGAGTTGGGGAACAACGCGCAGCTGGCCCGAGTGCTGGATTTAACCCCGCAGGGTACAGCAGGCGACATGGACATCCTTTGGCACGGCGAAACGCCTCGCGCAATGAGTGGCCCTGAACTGGCCAGTCATATCGAAAATGCCCTGCAGCGCACGCCACAGTACATTTCTGCTGAGACAGAAATTCAACGTGTTGCGTGGTGTACAGGTGCTGCACAATCTTATATAGAACAAGCAGTTGAGCTGGGCGTGGATGCCTTTATTACGGGTGAGATCTCCGAGCAGACAGTGCACATTGCCCGCGAGACAGGTATCCATTTCTTTGCCGCTGGACACCATGCCACGGAGCGCTATGGTGTGCAGGCTTTGGGTCAGCACCTCGCAGAGGTATTTGGTCTTGAGCATACCTTTATCGATATTGATAACCCAGTCTGACAAATACCTGATTCCCAGCGTCGGTTACTGATGCGCTAATTCACCCATAAGCCACTGTAATACCTTATAAAATTAACGTTCTGCTTGACCAAACCCCAGACTTGGAGGAGAATACCGCTGCTTTTTTATGCTGGTAAGTCCAAATATTCTGAACTGCTGATGTTTGCTCGGGATGTGGTGCGCTTACTAGGGGATACGAATTCAGGGATTAGCATAGTCTAACTGTCCTTAATCCATTGGGAGACGAACATGAGTACAGATGGCGTGGATAATAGTAAACGCCGATTTCTGACGGCTGCCACTGCCGCAGTGGGTGCCGTAGGTGCCGGCTTTGTTGCAGTGCCGTTTCTGAAATCATGGCAGCCGAGTGCGAAGGCCTTGGCGGCCGGTGCACCGGTAGAGGTAGACATCAGCAAATTACAACCTGGGCAGTTGATGCGCGTGTTGTGGCGTAAAAAGCCAGTCTGGATTGTTCACCGTACTGAACAGAACCTGAAGGATCTTGAAGGTCTTGCCGGTGAGTTGGCGGATCCAAATTCAGAAGCCCCACAGCAACCTGAATACATCAAGGGTACTGCGCGTGCACTGAAGCCTAAGTACCTCGTTGCTGAAGGTCTGTGTACGCACCTCGGGTGCTCACCGACGTACCGCCCTGAAGTAGGCGCAGCTGATCTCGGTGGAGATGACTGGAAGGGTGGTTTCTTCTGTCCTTGTCATGGTTCGAAGTTTGACCTATCTGGTCGTGTATACGCAGGTGTCCCTGCGCCGACCAACCTGGTGATCCCGCCTTATACCTACGTATCTGACACACGCCTGATTATTGGTGTGGATGAAGGAGCTGCCTGATGAGTATGTTAGAAAAGACACTCGGTTGGGTTGATGACCGCTTCCCGCTGACCAAGATGTGGAAAGAGCATCTGTCAGAATACTACGCACCAAAGAACTTTAACTTCTGGTACTTCTTTGGTTCATTAGCGCTGATGGTATTGGTGTTGCAGATCCTTACCGGTATCTGGCTGACCATGAGTTACAAGCCTGATGCTGATATGGCATTTGCATCGGTTGAGTTCATCATGCGTGATGTTGAGTGGGGCTGGCTGATCCGTTACCTGCATTCCACGGGGGCATCGGCATTCTTTATTGTGGTTTACCTGCATATGTACCGCGGCCTGATGTACGGTTCATACAAGCAGCCACGTGAGCTCATCTGGTTGTTCGGTATGTTCATCTACCTGGCATTGATGGCAGAAGCCTTCCTCGGTTACCTGTTGCCATGGGGCCAGATGTCATTCTGGGGTGCACAGGTGATTGTGAACCTGTTTGCTGCCGTACCGTTTGTCGGGCCTGACCTGGCAGTCTGGATCCGAGGTGACTTCGTTGTCGGTGATGCGACGCTTAACCGCTTCTTTGCCCTGCACGTGATTGCCTTGCCAATCGTACTGCTTGGCCTGGTTGTAGCGCATATCATTGCCTTGCACGAAGTCGGTTCAAACAACCCGGATGGCGTAGAAATCAAGAAGAACAAGGGGGCTGATGGCATCCCGCTTGATGGTATCCCGTTCCACCCGTACTACTCGGTAAAAGATATTGTCGGTGTGGTCGTGTTCCTGTTCTTCTTCGCACTGGTTGTGTTCTACATGCCTGAACTAGGCGGTTGGTTCCTGGAGAAAGATAACTTTGTTCCGGCTAACCCGTTGCAGACACCTGAGCATATTGTACCGCTGTGGTACTTCACACCGTTCTACGCGATTTTGCGTGCGGTGCCGCCAATGTTCGGTTCACAGTTCCCGGGTGTGCTCGCCATGGGTCTGGCGATTGTGTTCTTGTTCCTGCTGCCATGGCTGGACCGTAGCCCGGTCAAGTCTATCCGCTACCGCGGTGCCATTTACAAGTTCGCACTGGCCGTGTTCATCATCAGCTTTATTGCGCTGGGTCGTCTTGGCACGCTGCCAGCAGGGGGTATCTACCTGACGCTGTCGCAGATCTTCAGTATCTTGTACTTCGCATTCTTTATCCTGATGCCCTGGTACACGGTGATTGATAAGACCAAGCCAGTACCAGAAAGGGTGACATTCAAATGAAAAAAATAATCATTGCATTGGTAATGGTGGCCATGTCGGGCCTGGTAAACGCTGCCGGCATGAAGATTCACCTTGATGAGGCAAATATTGACCTGGCCGACAAGGCGTCACTGCAACGTGGTGCCAAGCTGTTTGTTAATTACTGTCTGAACTGTCACTCGGCCAACTTCATGCGTTACAACCGTATGGGCAAGGACCTGGGGCTGACGGATAAGCAGGTTGAAGACAACCTCATGTTCACCACAGACAAGGTCGGTAACCCGATGGGTATCGCAATGAAAACGACTGAAGGTGAGAAGTGGTTCGGTACCACGCCTCCAGATTTGTCTGTGATTGCACGTGCCAAGGGTTCAGGTGATGAGGGTGCTAACTGGTTGTACACCTACTTCCGCTCATTCTACGTCGATGACAGCCGTCCGTTCGGGATGAACAACACGGTATTCAAGGACGTTGGTATGCCACACGTGCTGTGGGAACTGCAGGGTGAGCAGAAATTGCTCAATACAGACGATGTTGCAAAGGGTGCCAAGCCAGAGTTCGCACTGACCTCAACCGGTAGTATGACGATTGAAGAGTACGATGAAGCTGCGCGTGACCTGACGAACTTCCTGGTCTATACGGGTGAGCCTTCAAAACTCGAGCGACTTGCACTGGGCCCATGGGTTCTGCTGTTCCTCGTGTTGTTCTTCTTTGTTGCCTACGCAATGAAGAAAGATTACTGGCGAGACATCCATTAATTGATTGCGCGGTGATGCCAGCAAGGCGTCACCGCCTAATCATTCGCAATCCAATAATTACTAGATACTGGAGATAGCCTCTATGGCGTCCATAGCAAACCGACGTTCTGCGATGACACTTTATTCAAGTGCGACATCGCCTTACAGCCACCGTACACGCATTGTTCTTGCTGAAAAGAACATTAGTCATGATGTGCACGAGGTTGAAGAGGGCGACACTCCTGAAGATCTGCTTGATCTGAATCCTTACAACACGGTGCCGACACTGGTTGATCGTGACCTGGTTCTGTATGACTCACGTATCATCATGGAATACCTTGATGAACGCTTCCCACATCCACCACTGATGCCGGTTGACCCGGTTTCACGCGCCAATTCGAAGCTGTTCATGTATCGTATTGATCGTGATATGTACAGCATACTGGATCAACTTGAAGCTGATCCGGAAGGCAAAGGTGTTGCAAAGCTGCGTAAGGAGCTGCGTGATAGTCTGACCGTGATTGCGCCGATCTTTGAGCAGAAGCCCTACTTTATGAGCGAAGACTTCACCCTTGTCGACTGTTACATGGCACCGCTGTTATGGCGTTTGCCGAAGTACAAGGTTGAACTGCCTGCCCAGGCACGTTCTGTGAATACCTACGCTGAGCGTCTTTTCTCGCGTGAGTCATTCCAGACCAGTCTGAGTGAAATAGAACGCGATATGAATAACTAGGGATACCTATCCCTGGTTAACTTGTAGACCGAGGTGTCAATGATGACGTCGAGTCGCCCTTACATGGTTCGTGCGCTGTACGAGTGGATTGTCGATAATGACATGACACCCTATTTACTCGTCGATGCCAATATGGAGTATGTCCTGGTTCCCCAACAATTTGTCGAAGATGGCAAGATTGTTCTCAATATCAGCCCGACTGCAACGGATGCATTATCACTGGGAAACGAGTTGATCGAGTTCAGTGCCCGTTTTTCCGGCGTTGAGCAAACGATATCTGTCCCCATCAATGCCGTGCTGGCGATTTATGCCCGTGAGAATGGCCAGGGTATGATGTTTGCCGATGATGATACGGATGGTGAATTGCCGCCACCTGATGACACCCCGCCCGCTCCAGATGGCAAACCTCAACTCAGAGTAGTCAAGTAATAGCCTGCTTCATAAAAGCGTACGCTGACCATCAAAGATAATTTCTACCGGTTGTAGCCCATGCAGGGTAAGCCGTCCTTGCCTACGGTGTTGATCGTGTGCACTGTATTCAAACAGGTAGCTTCTTTCTATTTGCATTTTGCCAGTGCTATCGCGGCGCAGGCGCATTTTATCCAGTGCTACGGATTCATCGAGCAGGGAAACCTGTTTTTTTTCACAAAAATGCCGACTCAGGCCAAGTGCAAACTCCTGGGCGCGGCGGCTATCTAGCCAGAACCAGATAAACAGGCATAATGCGATAAGGTAGACGATGTCATGCATAGCTGGATTATACGCTGGATTCATTCGTGGAGGGCAGTTGATGATTTCACTTATTCAATCGGACATCACCGTGTTGGATGTTGATGCAATCGTTAATGCTGCCAACAACAGTCTATTGGGCGGTGGTGGTGTTGATGGTGCAATTCATCGTGCTGCAGGTGGGCAATTACTCGACTTCTGTCGTGGGCTGGCTGGCTGTGCAACAGGTGAAGCAAAGATCACCCCTGGGTTTAACCTGAAGGCAAAGTGGATTATTCATACGGTTGGTCCAGTGTGGCATGGCGGCGCGCACAATGAAGCAACTTTACTCGAGGGTTGCTATCGAAACTCGCTACAGCTGGCAAAGGATAATGGCATAACCACAATTGCTTTTCCTGCAATCAGTACCGGGGTATACGGTTATCCTAAACCGTTGGCTGCACAGATTGCCGTGTCAGTCATGATCGATTTTGAAGCGGACTTTACTGAAATTATTGCCTGTCTACACAGTGATGAAGATTTGGAACTGTACACCGTGCAATTGGGTGAGATAAGGAGAGGGTGACGAAAATCGCCACCCTTTCCTGGCGTCAATGTATCAGACTTCAGTGACGGTTAACCACGAATCATGCAGGTTACAAACGCTGAGTGCGTAGAGTGGACCGCTATGTGATTTCAGGGTGAATTGTGAAGTTGGCGCATCCTTGGTCGGGTCAAAGACTTTTTCAGTAATGAAATTGAAGTCTTTATCGAGCAGCATATGTTTAACAATATAGTGCACATAGCCTTTCATAGGGTGACTGGTGACAACATCAACGATTAGCCCATCCTTACCACTGCTGGTCTGGATGATGGGTGAATGAGGGCCTGCCTTCTTGGCCCAGCGACCGGGTGAGTCTTTGGTATAAAAAACACCACCTGACATCGGGTTACTGCTGATTTTGTGGCCACCTGCGAGAATAATCTCCGGGGCAATGATCCCGGTTGCAGAGCCCGCGACAGCGAGACGAATAAAAGAACGTCGATCCATGTAATACCTCCTTGCTGAGTGTTGTAGGTTTTTTCCCGGCTAAACAAAACATGAATAGCTTGGTTTAGACTGCAAGGTACTTGTTATTCAAGTTTGTTTTACCTTGTGTGTTTTTTGGGAAGACCTTGAGTGTATGCCTATTTACAGGGGATGCAAGTCAGATATTTCTGACACTTTGTGTGTCTACTCGGTGACTTCAGGAAGGTAAGGTCTTATCACGGTTTAGAATGTGATTCGGATCGAACTCATTACGGATACCTTTCATGAGATTGAGGGCAACCGGGTCAATCTCACGATGGACAAAATCACGTTTCTCGATGCCAACACCATGCTCCCCTGACAGGCTGCCATCAAGACTGAGTACAAGACTAAATACCTCATCAAGGCAGGTATGTGCGGCCGTCATTTGAGCAGGGTCGTCGGGGTCAACGAGCAGGTTTACGTGGATATTGCCGTTGCCGGCATGGCCGAAGTTGACGATCTTGATCGCGTGTTTCTCTGCAAGCTGCTCAAGGCCCTGGATCAAAGCCGGTATATTCGATACGGGTACGACAACGTCTTCATTGATCTTTTTCGGGGCAACCTTTCGTAATGCGGGTGACAGGGCTTTGCGTGTTGCCCACAGTGCAGCTATTTCTTCGGGGTCATTAGCAACATTAAAACTGATTAAACCGTCGTTGCCAGCGGCCGCTTCAATAGCCTGTAGTGCTGAAGGCATGGCACTGTCAGGGCCATCAACTTCGATCATCAACAATGCACCTGCATTATCGGGCAGTTCAGCGGTTGAGTATTCGCGTATCATTTCAATCGCAGCGTGATCAATAAACTCGAGCGCACAAGGTGTTACAGGCTGGGCCATGACTGCGGCAATGGCCTGGCTGGCGCTGAGGATGTCATCATAGACCACCCGCATGGTGCGCCTGGTTTCAGCAATGGGTGTCAGCTTTAAGGTCGCCTCGGTTATTACAGCCAGTGTACCTTCCGAGCCGATTAACAGTCGGGTCATGTCATATCCGACCACGCCTTTGGTGGTATACGTCCCCGTTCGCAGGCTTTCTCCGCTGCCTGTGACAGCGCGTAGACCAAGCGTATTTTCACGCGGTGTTCCGTATTTTACGGCCCTGGGTCCTGCCGAGTTGTACGCGAGGTTACCACCTACACTACAAAAAGCCGCACTGGTTGGATCCGGAGGCCAGAAAAAACCATGTTGACGTACTGCATCCTGGACAGCCTGGTTAGTGACCCCCGTTTCGACGACGATGAGACGGTTATCCGGATCGACACGAAGGATGCGGTTCATGCGTTCGAGGGAGAGTACTAGTCCACCATGGATGGGGACGGCCGCACCGGTGGTGCCAGTGCCTCTGCCACGGGTAGTCAGGGGTACAGAATGCTCATTACACAGGCCGACTATGGTTGAAACGTGTTCGTGGCAGGTGGCAAAGCACACGGCCTGGGGCAGATGATGCCGACGGCTATTGTCGTAACCGTAATTCCAGCAATCCCCCGGTGCGGTTAACAGGTTATCTGCGCCGACACAGTCAGAAAGTGCAGCAATGAGTGATTCAGGTAGGTTGGCTGAAGATGGCGTTGACATGTATGCGAGCAATAAAGCTAGTCAATATATTCAAACAGCTTGACCACTCGCTGCACGCCACTGACCTTGCGGGTGGCGTCGATCACAATTTGTGCTTCACTACGTTTTACCAGCCCCATCAGGAAGACTGTCCCATTTTCAGATATGACTTTAACGCGAGTTGGATCAAAATCAGGGTGCTTATTGATATTGATCAGGTTCGTTTTTACCTTGGCGGTGATCCATGTGTCACTGCTGCGTGACAATAATGCACTGGGTGCCGCGATGATGATTTCATTGTGTACCTTGCGTACCTTGGGTATTGCAGAAACGATTTCATAGGCACGGTTGCGCAACGGTTCGGCAGGCGCTTCGCCGCTGAGTAATACGATATTGTTGTAGGCAGTGACATTGATGTGAGCGCTGGTGAACAATTCTTTATTATCGAAGAGTTGTTCAGTTGCTTTGATCTCGATGATTTCATCATCCACAAAGGTACCGACACTGCGCCTGTCATGGAGTGCCGCAACACCTGCTCCGCCAACGACTGCGCCGGCACAACCCTGTAGCAGGCTAACCAGTACCAGCATGGTGGGTATTAAACGCATTTTCGATGTCATGGTGTTAATTCTCCTGTACGAGTAATTGCTGATCGATCAGGTCACATAGACAATGAATGATCAGTATATGAACTTCCTGTATCCGTGCGGTCGAGGTGGCAGGGACACGTATTTCAATATCCTGTTCACCCAGCAAGCCAGCGATTTGACCACCATCGCGACCAGTCAGGGCAATGATATGCATACCCCGATCATGTGCAGCCCTGATGGCATGCACGATATTATCTGAACGTCCGCTCGTTGAAATTGCGAGCAAAAGATCACCCGCTTGACCGAGTGCACGAACCTGCTTCGAGAACACCTCTTTGAATGCATAATCATTCGCAATTGAGGTGATTGTTGAGGTGTCGGTCGTTAATGAGATAGCGGGCAGGCCGGGACGCTCCATTTCAAATCGATTCAGCATCTCGGATGAAAAGTGCTGGGCATCACCTGCAGAGCCGCCGTTGCCGCAGCTGAGGATTTTGCCTTCATTTAGCAGACAACGTGTAATACTCGCGGCGGCGGATGCGATAGGTAAGCTGAGCGTTTCCAGGGCGCGTTGCTTAACCTGGATACTGTCCTGGAAATGCTGTCGTATTCTGTATTCTGCGTCCACGTCGATGGTCCTGTTAAATCAGTGGCCGCTATTATAGCGGTTGTCACCGGCTACGTCCCGAAAGCATTTACCAGCCAGTCGATGTTTTTGTTTTTACCAATGCCGCTGATAGCGACGACATCAAAACGACTTGCGAGTGGAGCCCGGGTCTGTTGCAGGTAATGCCTGGCTGTGGCGATAAGACGTTGTTGCTTGTGATAATTGACGCTCTCCTGGGCAGAGCCGAAGGCGTCATTTGCACGGTAGCGCACCTCGACGAAAACCAGGCTGTCACGATCGCGCATGATCAGATCAATCTCACCATAACGACAGTGATAATTGCTTTCGACGAGTTTCAGCTTATGTTTTTTCAGGAACTGGCAGGCCAGTAGTTCGTTGTTTTTACCACTAAGCTGTTGTTGAGTTTTTGCCATCTGACCTCCTTGTCAGGTAATTATTAACCGGGTGGTGCGTCTACACCGAGTACAGCCGGGTGCTTTTTCGTTGCAGGCTGTTGCGCCTTGAAACGCGCTGATTCAGCAGACTGCTCAATGTAATAGGGGCGGCCACTGCGAAACCTTGCCCAGCTGAGTTGGCGCTGCAGGCCCAGTTCGCTATCCATGCTCAGGTTTCCTGTATGACCCTGGAAACGTTCGAATGAATAGCGCTGTAGGCGCTGTAAGTGCGGGATAATATTATACGCGTCTACCCCAAAAGCAAAGAACCGGGTCAGCTTGTCATTGCGATTTTGCCAGAGCCCGGCAATATTTTTATACAATGAGGTGTCACTGTTGTTCAGGTTCCACGGCATGTCGGCAAAGATGATGCCGTTCATATCGCGGTCACGTTGACGATCAGTTTTACCCGAATAAACATGCGAAGTGGCGTAGACCGGAAGTCTGCTGGCCTTATAGAACTTGAGCTGAGGTCGCAGTTGCCGAGCCTGCTCAGGAAAAGCCGCGATAAAGACAAAGTCGACATCCTGGCGGCGCCTGTCTTCATACTCGAGTTTGCCACCCAGAAGGCGTTTTAACTTCTGGTAACGTTGCTTGCTGTCATCAATATTCATGGCCTGGCGCACGGGCTTTGCATAATCAGGTTGGGTTAGGGAATAGCTTTGCATTTCAACAAGGCGACCACCAAGGTATTCCCAGTGTTGACGAAATGCCGTGCTGATACGTTCACCCCAACTTGACTCCGGGAACAGAACAACCCCCTTGTTATGTCCATCGCGCCAGATGCGTTCTGCAACCTGTTGTGCCTCTTCTTCAGGTCGCAGTGCGAAACGATACAGACGGGTATGGTTAAACGGGTTATTTTCGACGGTATTCAGTGCCAGCACAGGTACCTTTAACTCTACCTGTGCACCAAGGTTTTTAACCGAGTCTTTGGCGAGTGGGCCGACGACGAAATCCGCACCATCAGAAATAGCTTGTTGGTAGACTTCGCTAACGGACGTAGAGTCGACATCGTAAACACGCACCGATGAGGTATGACTGTTGGACTGTTCACGGTAGTATGCAGCCAGGAACCCATCGCGAACAGCGCGTGCAGGTTGTGCGATTTTTCCAGTTAACGGCAGCAGTAATGCAATCTGTGCGGGCCTTTGTGTAGTACTGGTTTCGATGTCTCTGAGGGTTGATATAAATCGCGGCACGGCCGGGTGAAGCGGGTGGCGTTGTTGCCATGTTTCGAGTTGAACAGTTCCCCCTACACGGCGTGCCTGCTTACTGAGTATGGCCAATTCTAGCCAGCCTTTGAACGTACCGGCCTGTGTTGTTTCATGCGTTTTTGTCAGTGTTGTAATGGCAAGACTACTGAGTGCAGACCACAGTGCGACCTGGTTGGCATCGCGCTCAATTGCATCTTCAAACAGGCTATCGAGTTGCTCGTAGTTTCGCGCAGCTTCAAGGTAATGGCCGAGGCGGTCGTAGGCCTGTGCCTGTAACGCCAGTCCATGCGATCGCTGTGCAGAATCCAGCGATGTCAGTGGTATGGTGACCAGTATATCCAGTGCCCGTACAGGGTGCTGCAAAGCCATTTGCAAATCGGCCATATTGAGCAACCAGCCTTCGCTGTCTTGCTGCCGAACAAAGTTAAGGTATTGTTCTGCCGCTTGCGGATCACCCTCTTTTAGCGCTGCCTCGGCGGCACGTAATAAATAATTGTCGCGTTCGACACTTTGTCCTTCTGCCAGCTGTTCGGCCTTCTGGAACCACTCCCGTGCTGAGCGTTGTGGTTCGGCCTTTTTACCTGTTTGCCCTGTTTCTACGGGTACCTGTCTAATGACGACACCACCCTTGTCACCGGATTCATCTGGGCCAACAGGGGCTGTTCCACAGGCGGTAAGCGAGAGGGTAACCACGCATGCGAGTAACGTGACCGCAGTTTTAGCGGTGTTGCGCATTGAATATGATAAAGTTGTCGTCATGATGAATCACAGTATCTTGACCATCTCAGGCCCTGTCAATGAATGACGGCACACTTTACGTTGTTGCAACGCCGATTGGAAACCTTGCCGATATCTCGCAACGTGCGATCAAAGTGTTAGGCGATGTGAGCCTGATCGCAGCGGAAGACACGCGTGTCACGAAAAAGCTGTTACAGCACCTGGGGATCACGGCGCGGATGTTATCCCTCCACGAACATAACGAACATAAACGCAGCGAACAATTATTGGCTTCCCTCAAAGATGGGCAAGACATCGCCCTTGTTTCTGATGCAGGAACACCACTCATTAGCGATCCCGGATATCCGCTGGTCCGCACGGTGCGCGAGTCCGGCATACGGGTTGTTCCGATACCCGGTCCGAGTGCGATCATCAGTGCCCTGTCTGTTGCAGGGTTGCCGACCGATAGGTTTGTCTTTGAAGGCTTTTTACCGGGCAAATCGGCGAGTCGGCGTGCTCGATTGGAACAGCTCAGTAACGAACCGCGGACCCTGGTATTTTATGAATCACCCCATCGGGTACTGGCCTGCATTGAGGATATGCAAAATACTTTGGGTTTGGAGCGTCAGGCCGTTGTCGCCCGTGAGCTGACCAAGACCTTTGAAACAATCCATAATGGCTCACTCAAAGAGCTCAGAGAATGGATGCAGGATGATTCGAATCAGCAACGCGGTGAATTTGTTTTACTGGTTGCGGGTTCAGAACAGGTAGAATCGCAGGCTCAGCTGGATGAAACGCATGTGCTTGAGGTGTTGCTCAGTGAAATGCCGGTGAAACAAGCCGCAGGCCTGGCGGCTCGGCTCTGCAAGGGTAAAAAAAACCATTTTTACCAACTCGCACTCACAATGAAAGAGTCATAAACATGTAAGCGTAGTGATCACTTACTTGCAATTTTTTTTATATACAGCGTAGTATAGAGGCGTATCTTACGTTGCTGACAAAATACAATAATTAATTACGTGAGACATAACAGGGAGGTTATGAATGGATGTGAGTAGTATTTACAGGGATTATACTGTCATGCGCCCGGAATTTCGTGACGGGATAGATTACCTGGCCGAAGGTAATTACGACGACGCACTGTATGCCTTTGCTCAGGCAAATCTTCACACCTCAAACGATGATGTTTATAAGAACAAGTACCGCTCGTTTTACGGGCTGACGCTCATCTACAGCGGGCATCCCAGGGGTATCAAATTGTGTCATTTGAGTGCGGAGGATGAGACAAATGATGGTGATGTGTTCTATAACCTTGCCCGTGGGGAACTCGAACTGGGTAATCGTTTCGTAGCCATACAGGCACTGAAACATGGTCTTGATATCGATAGTACTCATCCTGGTCTTATCCATATGCGACAACGCATTGGGGTTCGACGTAAGGTAGCATTCCCTTTTCTTAGGCGAAATAATCTGCTTAACAAATTCATTGGCAAATTGACCTACAATCGTCCGCATGCGATTTAACGCTGTTTGGCGACGAACTCGGGTATACTTCTCCCGGGAGTTGGCCAGGCGATCGCTCTTTGCCTTCGGGTAGAGGGAGGAAAGTCCGGGCTCCATAGGGCAGGGTGCCAGGTAACGCCTGGGCGGCGCGAGTCGATGGAAAGTGCCACAGAAAATATACCGCCAGTTCGCTTCGGCGATGCTGGTAAGGGTGAAATGGTGCGGTAAGAGCGCACCGCGCACCTGGTAACAGGTGTGGCAGGGTAAACCCCACCCGGAGCAAGACCAAATAGGGGAACATTAGGTGTGGCCCACACTGTTCCCGGGTAGGTTGCACGAGGTGCACGGCGACGTGTATCCCAGATGAATGATCGTCCACGACAGAACCCGGCTTATCGGCCAACTCCCATTTTTTTTCATTTCTTCACAGTTGACCACTGAACATTCTTTAACCACTGTCATTTAACTTAATAAGTTACCCATTTTAGTTAATGTTCTATATAAGATAAGTTATCTAACTTATTGTATTATATGGTTTCGGTATTTTCTGAAATTGTTGTTTTTATGCCATTTTCCAATAATGTGATTCAGTTCTAAGTCTTTGTGTACAAAGCAAGAATTCCGCTTTGATCGTGGGGTATAGCGGTTGACAGTGGGTGATTCGAGGCATATAGTGTTTAAAAGTGGTACAAAGTGGAATTTAATGGATCAGAGAATCCACACGAGGCGACAAGAACAACAATGTTCCGCGGTGTAAATCACATAACCCTTGATGCTAAAGGACGCATGGCCATGCCGACCCGCTACCGGGATCGCTTGCAGGAGCGTTGTGGTGGCCAGGTGGTTGTGACCGTAGATCGTGATCATTGTTTGCTCGTGTACCCCTTACCTGAATGGGAAGAAATTGAACGCAAGCTGGTGCGTTTACCCAGTCTGAATAAACAGGCCCGGCGCCTGCAGCGATTGTTGATTGGTCATGCGACCGAGTCACAGCTGGACAGTAATGGTCGTGTCTTGCTATCTCAGCCACTGCGTGAATTTGCCGGTTTACAACGTCATGCCGTGCTCATCGGCCAGGGCAATAAATTTGAGCTCTGGGATGAGCAGGTCTGGAATGAGCGCCGTGACGGGTGGTTAGCTGAAGAAGACGAAGAAGGTCTTGAGCTGCCAACAGAACTTGAGTCTTTGTCACTGTAAAGCCTGGGTATGCGTAAAGAACACACAGACGAGCAGGCATTTGAACATGCACCTGTTCTACTTGCCGAGGTAATTGAGGCATTACGCATTAAACAAGATGGTGTCTATGTCGACGGCACATTTGGTCGAGGCGGGCATAGCCAGGCAATTCTCGAACAGCTTGGGCCAGCAGGGCGCTTGATTGCACTGGACAAGGATCCACGTGCCGTTGAGGTGGCCATGAAACTGGCTGAGCGTGACGAACGATTCAGTATACAACGAGGCTCGTTCACGATGTTGGAAACGGTGATTCATAACCGTGGTCTTGAAGGCAAGGTCGATGGTGTACTCCTCGATCTGGGGGTTTCGTCGCCCCAGCTGGATGACGCTTCGCGTGGTTTCAGTTTTCTTAAAGACGGTCCTCTCGATATGCGTATGGATAACGAACAGGGCATGACGGCAGCAGAGTGGTTAGCCAGTGCCGGCGAGCGCGAGATTTCCCAGGTGTTGTTTGACTATGGGGAAGAGCGACACGGTAAACGAATTGCGAGGGCCATTTGCCGCATCCGCGAAGAAACGTCTATAACTACGACGTCACAGCTGGCGGCGTTGATCAGTGAAGCAAATCCTTCGCATGAAAAAAACAAACACCCTGCTACCCGTAGTTTCCAGGCAATCAGGATTTTCCTGAATCGAGAGCTGGAAGAGATACGCGAAGTGCTGGATCAGACGGTCAATGCTTTGGGTAAGGGCGGGCGTCTGGCGGTGATCAGCTTCCATTCACTGGAAGATCGTATTGTGAAGCGATTCATTCGCAAGCAGGTGAAGGGTGATGAGTTGCCTAGAGACTTTCCTATCACAGCGGATGCATTGAACCCGACGTTCAAGGCGATTGGCAAGGCAATACGTTCAGGTAAAGACGAACTTGCAACAAACCCACGTGCGCGTAGCGCCGTACTACGCGTTGCAGAGAAGCTCTGATGATCGCGCGTATAAGCATATTGGTTATAGGTTTGCTGGTTATTGTTTCAGCACTGGGTGTTGTATTAAGTCGGCATGAAAGCCGCAAGCTGTTTGTTGAACTGCAGGAGCTGCAGGGGCAGCGAGATGAAATGAATATCGAATGGGGCCGCTTGCAGATTGAACAAAGCACCTGGGCAACTCATTCGCGTGTTGCGAGTGAAGCCGCTACGCAACTTGGCATGGTCGTACCAAAAACAGAGCACGTACGCATAATTAAAACCAGATGAGCACTGAAACGACACAACAGGTCTCAATACTTCGCAGCTACTTTATACTGGGTATGCTGCTGCTTTCTGCCGTGCTTTTGATTTGGCGGATGATTGACTTGCATGTTTTACGTCATGATTTTCTGCAGGGTGAAGGCAACGCACGAGCCTTACGTGTAGTCGGCATGGCAGCGCATCGAGGTACGGTCACTGATCGGCATGGCGAGCCACTGGCGATCAGCACTCCGGTTGATTCGATCTGGGCGAACCCACAGGAATTAAACCTACACCGCGAGCGTCTACCTGAATTGGCGAGGGCGCTGGGAATGAAAACGGATCGTCTTCAGCAGTTAGTGGGGGCACGCCGCGATCGCGAGTTTGTCTACCTGCGTCGACACAGTCACCCTGACATGGTGCAAAAGGTGAAAGCACTGCAAATACCCGGCGTAGAACTTGAACGTGAGTACCGTCGTTACTACCCGGCAGGAGAGGTGACGGGGCATGTGGTCGGGTTTACGAATATTGATGACGAAGGCCAGGAAGGTCTTGAGCTTGCCTATGATGATCATTTGCGCGGCAAGCCTGGCAGTAAACGTGTCGTCAAGGATCGTCTTGGCCAAATCATCAAGAATGTTGAAAGTATAAAGGTCCCAGAGTCAGGCGGCGAGCTAGCACTCAGTATTGATCGTCGCATCCAATACCTGGCCTACAGTGAATTGAAAAAGGCTGTGCAGCAGCACAAGGCCCAATCGGGATCCGCAGTCGTTCTGGATGTGCAGACGGGTGAAGTATTGGCGATGGTTAACCAACCTTCATTTAACCCTAATAACCGTCGTAACCTGCGTGGTGATCGCTATCGCAACCGGGTGGTGACTGACGTGTTCGAGCCGGGTTCAACCTTAAAGCCATTTACTGTAGCGGCAGCACTTGAGTCTGGCGACTATACGCCGGCAACGCAAATAAAAACTGCGCCAGGATTTTTCAAAGTCGGAAGTAATACAGTACGTGATAGCAATAACCTCGGCACCATTGATGTGACGACAGTATTACAAAAGTCGAGTAACGTCGGTGCCAGCAAGATGGCGTTAGCCATCTCTCCTGAGCAACACTGGCATATGCTGGCCCGGATGGGCTTTGGCGAGATAACAGGCAGTGGTTTTCCCGGTGAATCCAGTGGGCTGTTATCAGGCTACCGTAAGTGGCGTGAAATCGATCGTGCCACGCTTGCCTATGGTTACGGGATCTCAACCACACTGCTACAGCTTGCACACGCCTACAGTGTGATCGCCGGTGATGGTTACATGCGGCCTGTCAGTTTGCAGCGTGTTGACAATTTAAATGCTGTAAAAGAACAACAACAGCAGGTTATTAGTACTCATACTGCACAGCAAATAAAAACCATGCTGGAAAGTGTGGTGTTGAAAGGTGGTACAGGGACACGTGCGGCGGTCAGTAATTACCATGTTGCGGGTAAGACTGGGACGGTGCGTAAATCGGGTGTTGGTGGCTACCTGGAAGATCGTTATCTTTCTGTATTTGCCGGGATGGCACCTGCAAGTCACCCGAGGTTAGTGATGGCTGTAATGGTGAACGAACCTGATAACGGTGTCTATTACGGTGGTCAAGTTGCAGCCCCTGTTTTTTCTCGGGTTATGTCAGGTGCTTTACGCTTGCTTAATATTGCACCCGACGATCTACCTGATACACCACCACAACTTGCCAGTACTGCAGTACAGCCAGGGGGAGGGTTATGATGACGGCCTTTATGCCCCAGTCGTATGGATACCCTCTGGATGAATTACTTAGCGGATTCTTGACTGAGGATACGGAATTCGTATCGGGCTATGAGGTAACCGGGCTTGCGCTTGGTAGTCAGGATACAAGCCAGGGTGATTTGTTTATTGCCTGTCGAGGCGAACAACATCATGGCCTCGAATTTGCGGTTGATGCAATCAATAATGGCGCTGTAGCCATTCTTTACGAAACACCTTACGACATGGGGACATTGAGTGGCTTGTCAGTCTATGACATTCCCATGATTGCAGTGAATAATTTAAGCAGTAAAGTCGGCTATATTGCGGATCGGTTTTACGCACGACCAAGTCAATCTATGAGGGTTGTGGGTATAACCGGTACCAACGGCAAGACATCTTGCAGTCATTTCCTTGCGCAATTGCTTACCAAGAACGATAACCCTGTTGGCTTGCTGGGCACGCTTGGCAATGGCATGTTTGGAAAATTGCAGTCATCAACGCATACAACGCCCAATGCGATATTTGTACAACAGTTTCTTGCGCGTATGCTCGAGCAAAGTGTTGTTGATGTCGTAATGGAAGTTTCTTCACACGGTATTGAGCAGGGGCGCGTGAATGGAGTGACGTTCACGACAGCTGTCTTTACCAACCTGAGCAGGGACCACCTTGATTACCATGGCAGCATGGAAAATTACGGCCGCAGTAAAGCGCGTCTTTTCCAGATGCCGGGTCTGCGCTATGCCGTTATTAACGCAGACGACAATTTTGGTCGTGAGCTACTGGAAACACTTCCGGATACCGTGCAGTCAGTCGCCTATAGCCTCAGTGATGCAATGAATGCTGATGCCTCGGTACAACGTAATAACCTGATGCATCTGGGCTGTGTCCAAGGCAGTGATCTGAAATATACGGATGATGGTCTTAGTATGCACATCAGCAGTCCATGGGGTGACATGGAATTGCATAGCAAACTCTATGGTCGCTTTAATGCTGAAAATATTCTCGCCGTACTCGCTACCGCACTGATCAATGGTATTCGGATTGCCGAAGCAATCGAAAGTATTGAGCAGTTGACGAATGTCGCTGGACGCATGGAAAGAGTGGACACAGGTGCTGCTCAACCACTGGTGGTCGTTGACTATGCGCATACCCCAGATGCATTGAAACAAGCACTGCAGTCCTTGCGAATGCATGGTAAAGGCCAGATATGGTGTGTGTTCGGCTGTGGCGGTGATCGTGATGCAGGCAAGCGACCACTGATGGGGCAGATCGCTGATGAACATGCTGATGAAATTGTACTGACTGATGATAACCCCAGATCAGAAGCCAGTGGTGAAATAATCAAACAGATAAAAGCCGGTATCAAGCGTGATACTCGCCTCCATATAGAGTCAGATCGTGAGTGTGCGATTGAATATGCTCTGCAACATGCGAAACCGGGAGATGTGGTACTGATTGCCGGGAAAGGCCATGAAAACTATCAGCTTGTCGATGGGCAACGACTACCGTTTAGTGACGTAAATGTTGCACAGAGGCTGCTTGCTGGGGGTGGTGAATGAACGCCTGCAGCATGCCATTATCACAAGCCGCAGCATACCTGGGGGCAGAATTGCCCGAACAGGATCTCGTGTTCAAAGGGGTGAGTACGGATACCCGAAGTGTTAGCCAGGGTGAGTTGTTTATTGCTTTGCAGGGTGACCATTTCGATGCGCATGAATTTCTTGAGCAAGCAGTGGCAAGTGGTGCGGTCGCTGCCGTTGTGAGCCGTCCCGTACCGGCAGGCGTGCCAGTGCTAATGGTCGAAGATACCCGTCTTGCCCTGGGACTGCTTGCCGGTGCATGGCGTGCCCAGTTTGATACGCCTGTTGTTGGCGTAACCGGCAGTAATGGCAAAACAACAGTCAAGGAAATGGTTGCGACCATCCTCAAGCAAGACGGTCGGCCGCTTGTTACCCAGGGTAATCTGAATAATGACATCGGTGTTCCTCTAACGCTGTTTAATCTCGATTCAAGCCATACGCACGCAGTGATTGAAATGGGTGCAAATCATATAGGCGAAATTGAATACCTGGCAGGTATCGCAAAACCTGAAGTCGGTGTTGTGACAAATGCGATGTCGGCGCATCTTGAGGGCTTTGGTAGCCTGGATGGCGTTGCTTTAGCAAAAGGAGAAATGTTTGCAGCGCTGGAGGAAACAGGAACCGCGATCATTAATTGTGATGACACCTATGCGGATGATTGGCGAGACCGCGCACAGCCTGCGCGGGTACTGGGTTTTGGTTTGTCAGAGGCCGCTGATATCAGTGCCGAACATATTCGCTTTGACGTGAAGGCATGGCAGACATGTTTCACCTTGCGTACACCGTCAGGTGAGATCGAAATTAACTTACCCATGGCGGGCCAACATAATGTCATGAATGCACTTGCTGCAGCGGCTGCAACATTTGCCCTGGGCATGTCTCTTGAAATTATTCAGCAGGGCCTTGCTGAGATGTCCTGTGTGAAAGGTCGACTGTTCGCACAACGCACACATCATGGTGCTCAACTTATTGATGATACCTATAACGCCAACCCGGATTCACTACAGGCTGGGCTGGATGTGCTTGCACAGCTACCGGGTAAGCGGATCCTGGTGATTGGTGATATGGCAGAACTTGGTGATGATAGCGAGGCACTGCATTCCGATATTGCTGCCCAGGCACGCGAAGCAGGTGTGCAATTTTTATATGCCCTTGGTAAGCAGTCAGCGGCTGCAGTCGAGCGGTTCGGTAACGGCGCGCATCATTTTATGGAGCACGATGCTTTATCTCACGCACTGTCAGAGGAACTGGATGAGAACAGTGTCATTTTAGTAAAAGGTTCACGTAGCGCACGGATGGAACGTGTCGTGAATGCTTTACTCGAGGATGATGAATAGATGTTGTATGCACTGACTCAATACCTGGCTGAAACCTATAGTGGGTTTAACGTCTTCCAGTACCTGACATTGCGCGCCATTCTGGGTGTGCTGACAGCGTTGATCATTTCATTTGTGATTGGCCCGAGCATGATTCGTCGACTGAGCATGAAACAGATCGGTCAGAATATTCGTGATGATGGACCACAGTCACACCTGAGCAAGGCGGGTACTCCGACTATGGGGGGGGCACTCATTATCGTAGCCATCTGTGTCAGCACATTACTGTGGGCAGATTTGTCGAACCGTTATATCTGGGTGGTGGTGGCCACAACATTCGCTTACGGCGTGATTGGTTTTTACGATGATTACATCAAGCTTGTGCGCAACGATCCAAATGGCTTGAAGGCACGCTACAAATATTTCTGGCAGTCCGTGGTGGGAATCGCGGTGGCTGTCTTCTTGTTTAAAACAGCAGTAAACCCGGCTGAGACAACCCTGATTGTTCCATTCTTTAAAGATATTTCTATTCAGCTGGGGTGGTTATTTATTCCTCTGACCTACTTCGTCATCGTCGGTTCAAGTAACGCGGTCAACCTGACCGATGGTCTGGATGGCCTGGCGATCCTGCCAACGGTTCTGGTGGGTGGCGCGCTCGGTATTTTTGCCTACACCACCGGTAATGTGAAGTTGGCATCCTACTTATTAATTCCGTATGTCCCTGGCGTCGGTGAAGTCATTATTTTCTCTGGTGCAATTGTCGGTGCCGGACTGGGCTTCCTCTGGTTTAACGCCTACCCGGCGATGGTCTTTATGGGTGATGTTGGCGCGCTGGCACTGGGTGCGGCACTTGGCGTACTTGCGGTCGTGGTCAGACAGGAACTGGTACTTGTCATCATGGGCGGTGTATTTGTCATGGAAACCGTTTCGGTAATGCTGCAGGTCGCTTCGTACAAGCTAACAGGGAAGCGAATATTTCGAATGGCGCCCCTGCATCACCACTTTGAACTCAAGGGCTGGCCCGAGCCACGCGTCATTGTGCGGTTCTGGATCATTACTGTGATCCTCGTCCTGATTGGTCTTGCAACACTGAAGCTGCGATAGGAATTATGCAAACAACATCATTACATACATTGATCGTTGGCCTGGGAAAGACCGGGTTATCCTGTGCGCGTTTTCTCGCTGCGCAGGGCGAGACATGTGTAGTGACAGATTCGCGCCAGCAGCCTCCTTGCCTGGAAGATCTGGTTACGGCATACCCTGATATGCCTGTTCATACAGGTGGTTTTCGTAATGAAGACTTTGAGACTGCCGGGAAGATTGTGCTCAGCCCTGGGGTTGCGTTACGCGAGCCGCTCGTTGCCGCTGCCGTCGGCCAGGGTACAGAGGTACTGGGTGATATTGAATTGTTTGCACGTGAGGTGACGGCACCGGTAATTGCGATAACCGGAACCAACGGCAAGAGCACCGTTACAACGCTTGTTGCGCAGATGGCTGAACAAGCAGGTCGAGCCGTACAGGCTGGCGGCAACCTGGGTATGCCAGCGCTAGAACTGCTGAGCCAAGAAGCCACAGATTTGTATGTCCTTGAGTTATCCAGTTTCCAGCTTGAGACAACCAGTAGCCTGAATGCAGTTGCCGCGGTTGTGTTGAATGTCTCGGCTGATCATATGGATCGTTACGAGAGCCTCGAAGAATACTGTCAGACCAAGCAGAAGGTGTATGCCGGTGATGGGGTCATGGTCATCAACAAAGATGACCCATATGTAGAGGCGATGGCGGACAGTTCTGGTGAATCCCGTAAGGTGATCCGGTTTGGTCTGGGTGAACCGACTGATGGTGAATTCGGCCTCGTTAATAGTGAATCACAGCAGTGGTTAGCATTCGGCAATGACAAGATATTGCCTACCAGTGAGCTGAAAATACCGGGCCGACATAACCAGTCCAATGCACTGGCGGCACTGGCACTCGGTTATGCGATAGGCCTGGATAAGGATGCAATGTTGGCCTGCCTGGTTGAGTTTACCGGTCTCGCACATCGTAGCGAGTGGGTGGCAGAACATAACGGTGTACGCTGGTTTAATGATTCAAAGGCAACCAATGTCGGTGCCACACTTGCTGCACTTGAGGGTATGCCAGGTCCTCTTATCCTGATAGCGGGTGGCGAGGGTAAAGGCGCAGACTTCTCAGAATTGAAAACAGTAATGACGGATGCCATCACGGCGGTCATCCTGATGGGGCGTGATGCAGGTCGCATCAGAACTGCAATTGAAGGCAGCGTGACGATACATGATGCGAGTTCAATGCACGATGCTGTTCGTATCGCAAACGAAATCTCAACACGTGGTGATAGCGTATTGTTATCACCGGCCTGTGCCAGTTTCGATATTTACGGGAGCTATATAGAACGGGGCGAAGATTTTGTCGCCGAAGTGAAGGCGGTGTGTAATGGTTAGCATTGCTGCCCAAGCCACTTCGATGAATCGAAAGTCAAATCGCCGTACAGAGGTAAACAGCCCGGCACGCTTCGATCTTTCCCTGGTACTGGCAGTGGCGGCGCTACTTGCCCTCGGCCTGGTTATGGTTGGTTCTGCATCCATTGCGATTGCGGACCGGGAGCTTACACAACCCTTCTATTTTCTCATACGCCAGTCAATTTTTGTGATCATCGGTGTTGCAATCGCATCCGTAGTCGTCATGGTTCCTCTTTATGTTTGGGAACGATTCAGTGCCTTGTTGTTACTGTCAGGGATAATGCTGCTGACGGTGCTTTTGATCCCGGGTATTGGGCACTCTGTGAATGGCAGTATTCGCTGGTTGTCGCTTGGGTTCTTTAACTTGCAGCCGTCTGAACTGATGAAACTGTTCGTTATTGTTTACCTTGCCGGTTACCTGGTACGCAGGGGCGAAGAAGTGCGTAATCGTGTCTGGGGTTTCATGAAGCCCATGTTGCTGCTGATGGTGATTGCACTGTTGTTGTTGATGGAGCCTGATCTGGGTGCAACAGCCGTTATTTTTGCTACTGCACTTGGCATGATGTTCCTGGGAGGTGTTCGCCTGTGGCAATTCGGTGTCCTGCTGATGATGGTGTTGTCGGCGATTGCAGTACTGACAATTACTTCACCTTACCGCATGGAGCGTGTTACAGCCTTCCTTAACCCCTGGGCGGATCCGTTTAATAGTGGTTTTCAGTTGACCCAATCGCTGATTGCATTTGGTCGTGGTGAGTGGTTTGGGCTTGGACTCGGTGGAAGTATCCAGAAATTGTTTTACCTGCCTGAAGCACACACTGATTTTGTATTCGCAGTATTGGCCGAAGAGCTTGGTTTGTTGGGCAGTGTCAGCGTTGTACTGCTGTTCAGTTTTATTGCCTGGCGTGCATTTAGGATCGCCATGAATGCACAAAAACTAGGACTTGATTTTGCCGCGTACACAGCATTCGGCATTTCACTGTGGATTTGCATGCAGGCCTTTATCAACATCGGTGTCAATATGGGCGTATTGCCGACCAAGGGGCTTACCTTGCCACTGATGAGTTATGGCGGTAGCAGTATGCTGGTGACCTGTACCGCGATTGCGTTGTTGTTACGTGTTGATATCGAAACACGTATTGCCTACCTCAGTTATGTCGGTGTCAAGGGAGGCAAGAAGCGATGAAAGTCAATGGACAGCCTCGTATCATGATTATGGCCGGCGGCACTGGCGGGCACGTCTTCCCAGCCCTTGCTGTTGCTGAAAAGTTACGCAGTGCCGGCGTCGATATTTTATGGTTGGGGACAACCCGGGGTATTGAAGCGCGCGTTGTACCTGGCGCGAGTATCCCGCTGGCGACAATCCCGATTAGTGGTTTGAGAGGCAAAGGTATACTTGGCTGGGTGCTGGCGCCGCTTCGTATAAGTTATGCGATCCTCTGTGCGCTGGTCGTGGTGATCAAAAACAGGCCTCAAGCAGTGCTGGGCATGGGCGGCTTTGTTACCGGCCCGGGGGGCATTGCAAGCTGGTTATTGCGTAAACCCATCCTTATTCATGAACAAAATGCGATAGCGGGCATGACTAACCGCATCCTGGCAAAATTTGCCAATGTTGTCATGGAGGCATTCCCCGGTGCATTCGCGGCACGTTTCTGCGCCCGCCAGACCGGCAACCCAGTGCGTGAAAATATTTTACAACTGGCTACGCCGGAACAGCGCTTAGCCGGGCGTTCAGGTTTGTTACGTGTTCTCGTGATTGGCGGCAGCCTTGGTGCGACCGTGTTGAACAAATCTGTACCTGAAGCTGTAAAAAGCCTTGCTGACAAGGTTGAGGTTTGGCACCAGACAGGGCGTCACTGCATCGAAGCTACACGCGAAATTTACGAGTCATTACCCGTCAAGGCAAGAGTAGACGCCTTTATTGATGATATGGCCGAGGCTTATACATGGGCAGATATTGTTATTTGCCGTGCCGGTGCATTGACAGTGACCGAACTGGCCTCCGCAGGTGTTGCATCGATCCTTATCCCGTTTCCGTACGCAGTGGATGATCACCAGACTGCCAATGCTCGCTACCTCGAGCAGGTTGGGGCAGCCATCCTGGTTTCACAGGACAGGTTCAATGCGCAATGGCTGTCAGAGCAACTGGCCGGTTTTGTGAATCAACGTGAACGTTTGCTGGCAATGGCACAAGCTGCAAGAAGCCAGGCACGCAATCATGCCACGGATGATGTTGCGCAAATGTGCCTACAGGCTATGAGGGTAGCGTCATGACAGATGTCACCATGCAAACGAATTTGCCCCATGTGCACAGCCGTATGCAGCACATGCGTCATATTCATTTTGTGGGTATTGGTGGTGCAGGCATGGGCGGTATCGCCGAGGTGATGCTGAATCTTGGCTTTGATGTCTCGGGTTCGGACCTGCAACTTAATGCCATGGCAAAGCGCTTGCGCGAACTTGGTGCGTCGATCTCTATTGGCCATGCACAAGAAAACATCTCGACTGCAGACGTGGTGGTCGTGTCAACGGCGGTAGATAAACAGAACCCTGAAGTCGTTGCTGCGTATGACAAGCGTATACCCGTTGTACCACGTGCCGAAATGCTCGCAGAATTGATGCGTTTTCGGTATGGCATTGCCGTTGCCGGGACACATGGCAAGACCACTACAACCAGTTTGGTGGCCAGTGTGCTGGGTGAAGGCGGGCTGGATCCGACATTTGTGATTGGTGGACGCTTAAACAGTGCGGGTGTGCATGCGCGATTGGGTGAAAGTGAGTACCTGGTTGCAGAAGCTGATGAGAGTGATGCGTCATTCCTGTACTTGCAACCGGTGATTGCGGTGGTAACAAATATTGATGCTGATCACATGGAAACCTACGGTGGCGATTTCCAGCAATTGCGCCAGGCATTCATCGACTTCCTTCACCATCTACCGTTTTATGGTTTGGCTATTCTGTGCATTGATGATGAGGCTGTGCGGGATATCCTGCCGGAACTCAGCCGACCCGTGATTACCTACGGTACCCATGCCGATGCCGATGTGCGTGTAGAGAATATTCAGCAGGATGTTGCCGCCACACAGTTTGATGTGATTTGCAGTGGCCACGATACCTTAAACATCCGCTTGAACCTGCCAGGACAGCACAATGTCCTGAATGCCGTGGCGGCGATTGCAATCGGGCTTGAACTGGGTGTGTCAGACGTAGCAATACAACAGGCGCTTGGGGGTTTCCAGGGCATAGGTAGACGCTTCCAGATTAATGGCGATATTCATACCAGTGTCGGCACGGTGTTGCATGTTGATGATTATGGTCATCACCCGCGTGAACTTGAAGCGACCCTTGAGGCCGCGCAGAACGCCTGGCCAGAACGTCGCCTGGTCGTCGTCTTTCAACCTCATCGATACAGCCGTACCCGCGATTTGTTCGAAGATTTTACCCGCGTGTTGGCAAGGGTTGACGTGCTGTTGGTACTGGAAGTGTATGCCGCCAGCGAGCAACCCATTGCAGGGGCGGATTCACGCAGTCTGTGTCGAGCTATTCGTGCACGTGGACAGGTAGCCCCGGTATTTGTCGATGATATTGACGAATTACCCCAGGCACTTGATGCCGTGTTGCAGAACAACGATGTGTTGTTAACGCTTGGTGCTGGTGATATTGGCACGGTAGCCGCGCAACTCGCAGAACAACTGGAAATCGTAAGTGGAGGCAGTGGCGCATGACTCATTACAAAATGAACAGGTTGCACCTTGGTTGCGGGGAATCACTGGCGACGACGTACCGCCGTGGCCAACCTGCAACACGTGAACAGGCACAACCTCAGCAAAAAGATATGAGTAACAAGCGTGGCCGTACAGCGAGGCAATCACGGAACTCATGATGGCAGCGGTACAACAAACAGGCTGGCAAGGCGAATTGCTTGAAGACGAGCCGATGGCGCGCCATACAACATGGCGTGTTGGTGGCCCTGCCGATCGTTACTACCGCCCGGTTGATATAGACGACCTGGCATTATTCCTTGCTGAACTGCCCGAAGATGAACCGCTGTTCTGGGTAGGTCTTGGCAGTAACCTGCTGGTGCGTGATGGCGGTATTCGCGGCACAGTGATCAGCACCAGTGGTTTGCTGAATGACATATCACAGACTGATGGACTGACTGTCCATGCTGAATCAGGTGTCAGTTGTGCGAAGGTGGCACGGTTTGCCGCACGCCTGGATTTGGTCGGTGCAGAATTCCTGGCAGGTATCCCCGGCACGATGGGCGGTGCACTGGCTATGAATGCCGGGGCCTTTGGTGGCGAAACATGGAACATCGTTGCCCAGGTTGAGACCTTGTCACGTAATGGTCAACGCCATGTGCGCGCGCCATCCGATTATGACGTGAGTTATCGACATGTCGATGGGCCAACAGGCGAATGGTTTGTGGCCGTGGACCTGAAACTTGCACAGGGTGATGGTCAACAGGCTCAGGCGAACATCAAAGAATTATTGGCCAGGCGAGGTGCCACACAACCAACCAGCCAGCCAAGTTGTGGGTCAGTATTCCGTAATCCTGAAGACGATCATGCTGCACGATTAATCGAGGCAGCGGGTCTGAAGGGACACAGTATTGGCGGTGCCAGGGTTTCTGAAAAACATGCGAATTTTATTATTAACAGCGGCACGGCGACAGCTGCTGATATTGAGAGCTTGATCAGCGATGTTGCGGCCAAGGTACAGCGTCAGTCCGGGATTGCGTTGCAGCATGAAGTTCATATTGTTGGTGAAGCAGGAAACGGTGCCGGATGAAAGATTTGATCGATATTTCATCAACGCAGTTCGGTAAGGTCGCCGTACTCATGGGCGGGCTATCCGCGGAGCGTGAGATCTCATTGCTGACAGGTGAAGCTGTGTTACAGGCATTACTAAGAAATGGCATCGACGCACACGGTATTGATGTTGGTGATGACGTTATCGCTCAACTCAGAGGGCAAGGGTTTGATCGTGTCTTTATTGCCCTGCATGGCCGGGGTGGTGAAGACGGACAAATTCAGGGTCTCTTGCAAACAATGC
>Ga0316207_10001560_pt1 | contig 27462 bp, 25 predicted proteins | sample 6weekpyrite_MG_FD_204943 | JGI IMG/M metagenome (GOLD analysis project Ga0316207, IMG submission 204943) | Microbial mat bacterial communities from mineral coupon in-situ incubated in ocean water Damariscotta River, Maine, United States -... | ecosystem: Environmental > Aquatic > Marine >... | reverse complement strand
TACGCGTCGTTTTTTTCTTGGACTGATATTCAAGGTCTGAAAAGCTGCTTTGTTTCATATCGCTACGCTCAATTTATTGCTTGAGGGGATTATCTCAAATTCTGAGACTTATGCAGAGGTTCCCTAAATCGTACAGTCAGCAATAGCGTCAAGAACAGACACTCGGTGGTTTTGTACTAATGCCTGCTGCATAGACTTTGCAAACATACGACTGGAAAACCAATCTACGAACACCAACACAAAAGCAGCCATTCTGAAATGCTTTATGTCATGCTGTTTCTGCTTCGTAAATCGTTCTAACTAATCTATATTTAATTATTTCTTATTCAGTCCTTAAATCCAATTTGGGCATGACTGCCATCGCAGTAGGGTTTATTTTTTGACGCGCCACAACGACATAGGGCTGTGCTGTCAACACGATTGACTACCACATCAGTTGTATTACGTATTTCAACAGGGCCTTCTACTATTAACGGGCCATCTTGCATAGGTTCGATATTGAGTGGCGCGGACTTCAGGTCTAGAGACAAGTCAGTTGTTTCAGGTGTGCCGCCATCTTGAAACGAAACTTCTTTATGGCTGTTATCACAATAAGGTTTGTTTTTTGATGCACCGCAGCGGCACAAGGTAGCCCGTGTGGAAGAGCCTTGCTGTTTGCCAATGATCAAGTCGGCTTTTATAGCGAGAGGACCATCTGAAACAACGGATATGCTATTGATCGCAGGTTTCAGTTCATTGACGCCATTGTCTTTGCGTTCATAGCGCAATGCGCCAGATGGACAGGTTTTTATTAAAGCTGCGAGCTCATCAACTTTAGCAGCGTCTGGCTCGATCCATGACCCAGGGACACTGGCTTTGAATACATTGGGCAATCCAGAAACACAACGCGCGGCATGAATGCAACGACTACCTTCAAAATATACGATAATGTTTTCACCTTCATATTTTTGAATTTTGTCGGTCATAATAGACTCCTTAACTTTTTTAAATGGTTTTGGTTCAAGCAGGGCTCGGTTTTCTGATCGCAGCCGCGGTGAATATAACCGCCAACACCCACAAGACTGGTCCAGCAATGCCGGGAATCATAGGAATATACCCTGGTGCGAGCACATGGACAATGAACCCAATATCAGTGACGGACGCGATGCCCAGGTTAAGCCAAAACCCAAGACGACTATTTCGCCAATTAAGCAACACTGCGATTACGGAGACCGAAATGGCAAAGAAAACCAGGTTCCATGCATCTTGGTAAACCCGACCTTGAACAAGGCCGGGTTCCAAAGTGGCACCAAGTTGATAAGTAGCAATGGCTGCTTTGATGTGTAGGATTCCCCACAACAGGTAGAGGGTGGCGCCAACTTTATGCATCATGGTCTTACCCTCAATCGACGCGAGTAGCCATAATCACTTTATAACAGTGATCATCAGTCCAAACATCGACGCCACCTAACTTATCAATCCATTTTGGTTCTGTAAGTTTGGCACATTCCTTTGTCACGGCATCCAAATAAGACTCAAATAATAATGCCGTGTTGACAAAGCCTACTTTGTTGGCAATAGCATAAAAGTCCACCGTCTGTAACGCCTTACCGGCGTTGGTTTGAATGTCATGCATGTACTGCTTTTGTACTTCGACGTCCTTACGCGTAGCGAGCTTGCCCCAATGACCAGACACTAACTTGTTAAAGTCGTACGACAAGATCACATCATGCGCTTTAAGATAACCGACGGTATCTTCAGCAATGGCTAAGCCTTTAAAGGGTGTCCAGCCTGGAAAGACGATATCAATCTTCAATAATACTTTTTGTTTAGGAGCGTACACATAGATGTTGCCTGGCTCATGATCATCGCCTTTATAATCCAACTGTAAGGTTTGATTGCCTACCTTTAAAGTATAGCTGTCTTCAAAGGTGATAGTAGGTAGGGGGACTGGCTTGCCACCCACAAACATGCCGTAAGGGAAGTGTCGGTCGCCATCATCCATACGACCTAAACGATGCTTGGTTTCAATGTGGGCAATGTAAGTTGCATTTTTAGGAAACATGCTTGCACCACCAATATGGTCCGCATGCGCATGACTGTAAACGACATGGGTAATCGGTTCTTTGGTTACCTCAGCAATCGCCTTCAACATCTTGTCGCCAAATGAAGGTGGCGCATCAACCACAATTACACCTTCGCCAGTGGTAAGGAACATGGCGGTATAGGCGCCTTCCGTTACCCAATAAAGGCCATCTTTGATTTCCTCTACGACATAGCCTTTGTCCTGGGGTATGGGTACGCCATAGGCTGATTGCGGCACCGGTGCGGCAGCGAATGTCATGGAGGCGAAAAACAACCCTGCCAGCCCCAACATGATTGCTCTAATTTTCATGATGATTCTCCTTTCTGATGTAGCTCGTGATGGATGATTTCTGTGAAGGTGTTTAAGCTTATTGTTTTCTTTCAAAGACATATATAGGCTATATAGAAACTTATTGTTTCCCCAGAGAGGCTAATATGAATATTCTGAACTTGATGGAGACCTTCGCTGGTGTGGTGAAAGCTGGCAGCTTTACTGCCGCGGCTGAACAACTAGGACGCTCAAAATCCTTTGTAAGTAAGCAGGTGTCACAGCTGGAGACCGAGCTAAGCACTCAATTGCTATACCGTACGACACGAAAATTGAGTCTTACTGATGAAGGGGCGCGCTTCTACAATCATTGCAAACTCATCATGGCAGAAGCGGATAATGCCCGCGCTGAAATCATTGAAAGCCAAAGTAATTCCCGCGGAAAAATTCGTATTACTGCGCCTCAGAGCCTCATCATCACTGATGTGGGGCAAGTATTACTGGGATTCCAACAACAATATCCAGACATTGATCTAGACGTGATAGTGAGTGGAAAGTTTATCGATTTAGTTGATAAAGGTATTGATTTAGCAATTAGAGTTGGCCAACTCGAAGACTCTATGTTGATCAGCCGTAAACTTGCGGACTGTTCATTTCAAGTTGTGGCTTCTCCACAATATATCGATAGACGAGGTAAACCGAATCTTCCTGGGGATCTCACCCAGCACAATTGCCTGGTTTATGGGGATTCAAGAGTGAGTCATAGCTGGCCATTTCGTATGCCAAATGGCGAGCCAATCATGGTGAAAGCGCAGGGAAAATTAACCTGTAATGATGGTCATTTAATAGTGAATGCTACACTCGAAGGTTTAGGTGTTGGATTTGGCCCCAGCTTCTTGTTCAAAAAACATCTCGATGCTGGGACGCTTTGTTTATTGTTACCCGATTATCAACAACCCACTGCCATATCGGCTCTCTATCCTCTCAATCGTAACCTTCCGCGTAGAGTTAGAGTGTTGATAGACTTTTTAATTGAGCATTTGTCGATTTAAGACTTAGCAAGGGGATTAAGGGGTCGCCCATTAGCCGTCTCCAGTCAAGCGGATAAATAAAGCTCTGAATATCCACTCATCAGTTTCCATGATAACGCATGAGCAGTGCGCCCATGATCTTATTGTCTGAGCTACCTTGTCATTGACAAAGTGCTTCAGTCACCCATCGGGTTCAAGGCATGGAGCGCTGCTCCTGGTGAGAAGTCACTCCGCCCCTGGCACCATTGATGCCCCATAAAATCGTCGGTACTCAAACCGGTCCAGATGATTCAGAGTCAGGAGTTTTCATCAGTCTCCAGTAGGCTCCGGTTTGAGGCACTTGTCAAAATCGTTATCGTTGATATGTGTGTCGTACCGGGTAATCAGAGGATGGGATTCTTACCCGCCCCCTTTCGACCTCGGTACGACACAGCACCCCTACACAAAGGCTCGATCAACATTGAACGGTTCATCACGAACCAGCATGTGATAACAGGTCGCTTTCCTGGCGACTATTTTGTGTGAGCGATTTGATTTTCGTTGATAATAGCTTTTTATTTTGGGCTCCCAGATGGCCGCGTAGTGCGCCGCCTTCATGAACGCATACGCCAGATATTTATTGCCATTCTTTCGGTTACCTTGCCCTTTTTTCTTGCCATTACTGATTTTTTTGCTCGGTACACATCGAGCATATGAAGCGTAATCATTGACAGAAGGGAAGCGCTCAATCGGGCCGCTTTCCAGTAAGATGCTTTGCCCAGTCATCGGGCCGGTACCCGTGACGCTGGTGATCACCTCATACGCATGTGTAGGTTGGCAATAAGTGGCTACATTACGTTCGATGCGCTCAATGGCATCACTGATGGTCGTGTGCGGAAGGGTGTGTCAGCAACGCCGTGATGTCATTGAAATCAAGTTTCCTCACTTGCAATGCTGAGAGTCGTTTTCCTGTGTGCCGCGTGATAAGACTTTGCAGGCTCAGATGATGCATGACTCGTTGACGCACTAGCAATAATCGACGACGCTATGCATCCCGAACACAACGCATGTCAAATGGGTAAATATACCCCTCAGGTAAAATTCCCAACCGGAATATCTGAGCCAGATGGCGGGCATCGCTTTTGTCGTCTGTATACTTGAGGCCATCATATTGTTTTATAGCGATAGTATTGGCCAGGCGCAAAGCCTGCTTCAATCAGGCCATCTACCAGCCAGTACCAGTTGTAGGTAGACTCGACGACCACGCCAACTATCTCCTCTTGACAGGGCTGAAGCGCATTACGAATTGTCGTTAAATCATTGGGTAAGCGCTTTTCGAACACCACACCATCCTTTTCATTGATCACTGATACTAAAGAGTTGTTGCTATGAAGGTCGATTCCACAATAAAGTTTCATTGGTCGTCTCCTTTGTGAGGCAGTTGATTAAGCTTGGTAACTCAATCAATATATACCAACCTTGGGAGACGGCTTATGATTATCAGAGGGATTAAATTTTCACCACTTCGTCATTTTCCGCTCGCTTCCTTGGCCTACCACGTTTGGGGTAAAGCGCGGCAATCTCGACGCTATAAGCATCATCGAGTGATGAGATTGCTTCGTCGCTCCGCTTCTCGCACACAAGGTACTTCCTACGGTCGCCTGACAATGAATCAGAAATTCCTTAAAGCCTCATCGGGCTAATCCATTCGCTGTCGCAAGTTCCTGTAGCGCTTCACCACTTCCAGGGCTTGTCACTGGAACCCGGTGTCAGCGGCCGTTCCGGTACAGGCATCTGCTCCTGTTCTGAAGAGGTGGCGGCACCACTTAGATTTTCTAATGCAGAGGCTGGTGCAGTTGCCTTTAGCATATCCGTTGCAATCTCGTTGCCGAGGTTTGAGATGAGATCACCAAGTGGATGTGGCTCATCCTGTCTGAAGAGGTTTCTGTTTTTCTTGACCGGTTTGTACAACCGTTTTTGGTCCGACCAGATGAGCTTGCCGGTGGCGCTTTCGATCAACTGATAAGAGAGTTCAATCTCTGCCTTCTGCTCACCCAGGTCGGTGTCGTAAAACGTCTCTGCTTTATGGCCGAGGGTGAAACGGTCGATGTGGCCCAGCAGCATGAAGTCTGCCCCGAGCTGTTCTCCAAGGCGGCTCGCCTCAACAGGATTGACGCCGCCGGATCCCCACAGCTGCTGTTCGCGATTGAGTTCGCCGGTGAAGTTGCGGTTGAGTACCGCATAGTGCTGGCTGAGAACGAGTGTTGACTGGATCGCGCTGGCAAGTTGTGTGGCAATCTTCCATCTTGATTGTGGCGCATTATCGACTGAAAATGGCGCCTGATCTACACGGAACGGTAACACCGCGACGGTCTGGCGTTGATCATCCGGAACCGCCTGTTTGTAAACGGGAACCGTCGCGTTGATGATCACCTGCCAGCTATCACCTTCGTTCCTGGGGCGTTTGACGTCAACCAGAGTGTAGCTTTTGATCCACCCCTTGCTCTGGGTATAGATATCGACTGTCTGTTCAAGCTTGCCGTCAAGATGAAAGGTGCTGTTGGTGGAGATGGCGTTGAGGTCGAGGCGCAATCCCTGAGTGGTGCCCGCCTCGAGGCCGCGCACCTGTCGCACGCTCTCCAGTAGTGCGCTACTCAGCGCTTGCTGATAGGTGTCGCCATATCCCACTCCTTTCTGTTCAACTTCATTCGCGGCGGCATGCAGTGGTGAGATACAGCCAAACATCAAACAAAATAGCAGCAGGTGTGCGGTTGAATTTTTTCCATTAAGGCTTCGATCTCGATGCACGGCGATGCCCTCCCTGTTCACAAGTTAGGTCGTGACGCTACTTAGCTAATTGAGATATACCGGCTGCGTTGAAAAAACGCAAGATTGAATGGGAAATAAAAAATACCCCTCTACTCGCCTGTTAGCGGGGTAAGAAAAAAATCGAAAAATAGTTTTAACTGTTCAGACTGCGCCGCGAACAAATTTTACCCCAACGCGATATTTACCCTGGGTCTTTCTGACCCATTTGACAACGCTGTTGAGTGGTTTTTTGGCGCCGCCGACCCCTTCGAGTAACACCACGTCGTCTGGGCGGTGTGCCTGATCAACCAGCAGCCCGGCACCGCTTTTGCTGAGATCTGTGACAGTGCCGATAAATTTCTGCGCAGCTTCTGCATTGCTCGTTTCATCCACCGAATAGTTGACCTCCAATGCGGTGTTGATACGGGGATATTTTCTGAGTTCAGCCGACATTACTGCTTCCTCCACGAGTACCGAAAATAATGTTTGAGATCACTCTCTCAATTTATGGTTGCGTAATTATTTGAAATTGTTGTTCGCAACTTCCCAACATTATACACAGCGCACCCTGTTCTCGCCATAATATTGACAGTGGTTTGCAGGGAATGGAGGTATCAGGTGAGTGTGGTGGAATCCGATTAACCTGTTGTTTTATTGTAAAATAATGAGGCCGGGGGCCGGTAGTCCCGGCACCCGGATATCGAAGTTAGCCTGCGAGGGTCTGACGCAACACGTACGAGAGGATGCCGCCGTGGCGGAAGTACTCCACCTCGTTGGCGGTGTCGATTCGGGTCACGACCTCGAATGTCCTGGTCGAACCGTCGGCTGAGGTGGCGGCGACCTCAACCGTCTGCCCCGGAGTGATCTCGTTGAGCCCTGCAATCGCGAAGGTCTCTTCTCCCGTCAATCCAAGGCTTGCCGCGCTATCGCCCTCTTTGTACTGCAACGGCAGGATGCCCATGCCGACGAGATTGGAGCGATGGATGCGCTCAAAGCTCTCTGCAATGACGGCGTTGATGCCGAGCAGCTTAGGCCCCTTGGCGGCCCAGTCTCGCGACGAGCCGGTGCCGTACTCTTTACCTGCGAGCACGATCAGCTGAGTCCCTTCGTCTTGATATCTGGCCGATGCGTCGTAGATCGACATCTCGGCGCCTTCCGGCAGGTAGCGTGTCACACCACCTTCGGTGCCCGGCGCCAGCAGGTTGCGCAGGCGGATGTTGGCGAAGGTGCCGCGCATCATCACCTCGTGGTTGCCGCGACGTGAACCGTAGGAGTTGAAGTCCTTCTGCTCGACCCCCTGTTCGATCAGATATTTTGCCGCGGGGCTGTTGTCGGCAATCGAACCGGCGGGCGAGATGTGATCGGTGGTGACCGAGTCACCCAGCATCGCCAGTACACGTGCACCGCTGATGTCGGTCAACGGGGCCGGAGTCGGCGTCAGGTCGGCAAAGAACGGCGGTTCTTTAATGTAGGTTGAGTCTTCCTGCCACTGGAACAGGTCCCCTTCAGGGACATCGAGTGCGTTCCATCCCTGGTCGCCCTTGAAGATGTCGGCGTAGCTGCGGTCGAACTGCGCGGCGCCGACGTTCTGCTTAACCATCTCTTCGATCTCTTCCTGGGTTGGCCAGATGTCCCTGAGATAGACATACTCACCGTTGGGGTCAACCCCGAGTGGGTCGCGCGCCAGATCGATGTTGAGGTTGCCCGCCAGTGCGTAGGCGACCACCAGCGGGGGGGATGCGAGGTAGTTGGCGCGCACATGTGCGTTAACACGTCCTTCAAAGTTACGGTTGCCGGAGAGTACCGCGCCGACGGAGAGGTCGCCGGTCTTGACCGCTTCGGTGATATGTTCCGGCAGGGGGCCGCTGTTACCGATACAGGTGGCGCAGCCGTAACCGACCAGATGGAAGTTGAGCCCTTCCAGATAAGGCATCAGCCCCGCGTCATTAAGGTAATCGGTGACCACTTTGGAGCCGGGGGCGAGACTGGTCTTGACCCACGGTTTGCTGCGCAGGCCGCGACGGATCGCGTTACGTGCCAGCAGCCCTGCCGCCATCATCACCGCCGGATTGGAGGTGTTGGTACAGCTGGTGATCGACGCGATCACCACCGAGCCGTGGCAGAGGTTATAGGCGACCCCGTCGTTCTGGCGTACCGGCACACATTTTTCAAACTCATCCAGTGCTTCACTGCTGTCAACCTGCGCCAGCTCCGGTGCGGTCATCATCGGCTGACCCCCTTCACCGAGCCAGTCGTCGATCCCCTGTTGATCGATGTTGTTATCCTTCTGCTGCAGCTGTTTGATCAACGCCTTGCGGAACGACATGCGTACGTCGCTCAGTGGTACGCGATCCTGTGGACGGCTTGGTCCGGCGAGACACGCCTCGACACTGCCGAGGTCAAACTCAAGCACGGCTGAATAGTCAGGGGTCGGCTGATCTGGCGAATACCACAGCCCCTGCGCTTTATAGTAGGCCTCGACCAGTGGTGCTGCCTTGCGACGACCAGAGAGGGTCAGGAATTCGGTGGTCTTTTCATCGACCGGGAAGAGGCCGCAGGTGGCACCGTACTCCGGTGCCATATTGGCGATCGTGGCGCGATCCGCCAGCGTCAGGTGGGCCAGTCCCGAGCCGAAGAACTCAACAAACTTGCCGACCACGCCGTGCTCGCGCAGCTTCTGGGTGATGGTTAATACGATATCGGTCGAGGTGACACCTGCGGCGGGGGTGCCGTTGAGGCGGAAGCCGACTACCTGTGGGATCAGCAGTGAACAGGGCTGGCCGAGCAGCGCCGCTTCGGCCTCGATGCCGCCAACACCCCAGCCGAGCACACCGAGGCCGTTGATCATTGTGCTGTGTGAATCGGTACCGATCAATGTGTCGGGGTAGACCCAGGTGGTGCCGTCGCGTTCAGCGGTCATTGCGACTGTCGCGAGGTGTTCGAGGTTGATCTGGTGCACAATGCCGTTATCGGGCGGCACCACACGGAAGTTGTTCAGTGCGTTCTGACCCCAGCGCAGGAACTTGTAACGCTCGCGGTTGCGCTCCAGTTCGCACACCGCATTGACGCGGAACGCCTCGCTGCTGCCGTAGCGGTCGATCTGCACCGAGTGGTCGATGACGAGATCGGCCGGGGTAAAGGGGTTGATCTTCTGTGGGTCGCCGCCGAGGCGGTCGACCGCCGAGCGCATGGCTGCCAGGTCGGCCACTGCCGGTACGCCGGTGAAATCCTGCAGCAGGACGCGTGCAGGCATGAAGAAGATCTCTTTATCGGGGGTCGCTTTGGCGTCCCAGTTGACCAGCGCTTCGATATCGCCCTTACTGACCGCGATCCCGTCTTCCTGGCGCAGCAGGTTTTCCAGCAGCACGCGCAGCGAAAAGGGGAGGCGTTTGATGTCGCCGAGGCTGGCGTCCTGCAGTGCGGCCAGTGAGTGGTAGCTGTACTGTCTGTCATTGATCGTAAGGGTCGATTGGGTATTGAAGCTATTGGTTTGTGTCATATTGTCTCAGCTCGTGAAAAAACCGTATAAAATACGGCGAGTTAGATGATTTAGCTGGCAAATTATACCCGATTTTCGGATCGATATGGGGCGCCTTAGCGATTTTCATCGCTTGAGACTCGGTTCAGCACCCAGTCTAGCGCACGAAATGGCAGGATACGGCGCAGGGTCGCGAACAGGTAGGTGGGGAAGGTGACAAAGTAGCGGATCTGCGGACGCGGGCTCTCCAGCGCATGGATCACCTTTACCAGCACCGCCTCGGGCGGCAACGTGAACGGTGCCGCCGGCCCCGGTTTGGTGAGGCGGTTGATCATCCCCTGGTAGGCGTCGCGGTAGTTGCTCTGTTCCGGATCGATCGTGCGTTTGAAGACCTCATACGAGTTGGCGCGGAAGCGGCTGGTGATCGGCCCCGGTTCGATCAACGAAACCTGGATGTTGGTGTTCTTTAGCTCCAGTCGTAGCGTATCGGTAAGCCCCTCCAGTGCAAACTTGCTGGCGTTGTAGGCGCCGCGGAACGGTAGTGCGGCGAGTCCCAGTACCGAGCTGTTCTGGATGATGCGCCCGTGCCCCTGTCTGCGCATCACCGGGATGATCAGATTCGTCAGTTCATGGGTGCCAAAGAGATTGGTTTCGAACTGTGCGCGCAGCACTTCACGGCTGAGATCTTCGACCGCACCGGTCTGGCCATAGGCCGCGTTGTTGAAGAGGGCGTCTAGCTTGCCGTCGGTTTGCAGCAGTACATGATCGACTGCTCGCTTGATAGATGTGCTGTCGTCGAGGTCGAGGTGCAGAGAGACAAGCCCCAGCCCTTTGAGCCTGTCGACATCGACCTGTTTGCGCGCCGTTGCGAAGACGCGATGGCCGCGTTGGTGTAGCGTCTCTGCGACGCACAGTCCGATGCCGCTGGAGCAGCCGGTGATCAGGATGGTTTTTCTATTAGTAGTAGTCGTCATGTGAATATGTCATTGCGAGTGTAGTGTAGCGAAGCAATCTCTCTCCTGGAAATTTATTACGCCAGCAGCACGGCGACGATACCGGTTAGAAATATGCCATCAAAGGTACCTGCGCCACCGATCGATGCAATCGGTACCCCCATCTTTCGGATGTCATTGAGGCGCATGATATCCGCGCCGATAATCACACCCAGCGTGCCACAGATATAGGCGAGCGGTGCGCTCAGCTCACCGCCGATCAGCACGGCTGTAATCGCCGCCGCGACTGGCGCAATAAATATCGGCATGCCGATGCCAAGCCCGGCGATCGGGCGACTGGAAAAATAACAGATCGCAGCGACGGTGGCAGTCGCGAGTACCAGCTGCGCAAGCGTCAGTGCGTTGTGCTGGATCAGGTAGAGGCTGAAGATAAACGGAATAAGACAACCACCGACATTGATCGCAATCGTCGTCTTGCCGGTGAACTCCCGGGTGACATGGCGCAGTAGCCCGCGAAATAGTAACGGTGGCGGCTCATGAGTGCGGTGCTCTGCCGTGATCTGAAAGAGTGGCAGGTTGATCAGGCTGCCAGCCAGCGAACTGAAGAGCAGCAACAGTGCCGCATCCGGCGAGATGCCGAGTTTTTCGAATGCAATCGTCATCACCCCGATCTGAATGATCGCCAGGATGAAGGAGACCAGGAAGACAATGATGATCAGATGTAGCGGTGAGAATGGTGAGCGCATGAAAGGGATATTAACATGAGGTGTCCAATGCCCAATGGATGACGGATGAACGTAGTGGAATTGAGTCTGGGATAGATCGAGTCCTTACAGGTACGGCAGCCCGCTTGTGCCACCTCGACCACAGAGCGAGATCTATGTCTACTCCAGTCCCGGCTCTCTCAACGGCACGGGATTTCTCCCTGTGGTTGAGGTGATAAGCAATGAGATTAACGAGGCCCTGGGTGGTTTCGTAAAACAGCAAATCTCCGCTCACTCTGAAGGTAATGGCTTGTTTAAGATGGGCAAATAAGACCACTGTTGCTTAACCCTCTTAAGCTTTGTATTGTTGGGCCGTAATGTTATAGCAATAACGCTCAAAATAATGCCGGAACTATGACAACGACACTGATTACTGGCGGGACAGGTGGCATTGGGCAGGCGCTGGTCAGCACCTTTGCCAGAAGAGGTGATGAGGTGATCTTTACCTGTCACAGCGATCGGGAAAAATGTGCGGCGCTCGAAGATGCGTTGTGTGACTATTCGGTGAAGGGTATCGCGTTTCATCTGGGTGAACTGGCATCGCACCGGTCACTGTACCAGTCGCTGCCGGAGTCTGTAGATATCCTTATCAATAACGCCGCGCTCGGCAGTGCGACGGTCGCCAGACAGAGCGCCGATAGCCATGACCAGGATCGCCGCCTGTTTGAAGTGAATGTACTGGGGCCGCTGTGGTTGACGCAGGAGATTCTCGGCCGCATGCGCAGGCAGGGTCGCGGCAAGATCATCAATATCAGTTCCGTTGGTGGCGGCATCTATCAATACCCTGGATTTAAACTGGCCGACGGCATGAGCAAGGCAGCGATTGCCCATATGAGCAAACAGCTCGCGGCTGAGCTGGTGCATGAGCCGATCGATGTCTTTGCCGTCTGTCCGGGTGCCACGCGCACCTCAATGTTTGACGCCAGCACACTGAGCAGGCTTGATGCCGCTGCGCAGCAGGCACTGATACAGAACCTTCCGAAGGGACGTCTAATCGAACCGCAGGAGATTGCCGATCTCTGTCTGTTTCTTGGGAGCGATCTATCTCAGGTGCTGCACGGCGCGGTGATCGATGCATCGATGGGGTTGGGGGTTAACCCCGCCTGCCTTGCAGACAAGGCAACTTAAGCCGCAGCTTTATGCTATCAACCCGCGCTCAGAAAAACTTGTCAGAGCCATCCCCGCTGATCGTGGCGCACTTTGCAGCGACGCAAAACCCTTATCACCCGGCAAATAATCCCACTGGGCTTATCAACCTGGGGACCGCTGAAAATTACCTGATGGGCGACGAGAGTCTGGCGTGGGTCAATCATCCGCTCGTATTGCAGGAACATGCGCTCCATTACAGTGAGTTCCGTGGTAGTGCAGGTTTAAGGGAACGGCTCGCAAGCTTTCTGCGTGAGAGTTCGGGCATGGCCGAGGTGGGCGCGGACAATATTGTGATCGGTAATGGTGTCAGCTGTCTGCTTGAATCTCTCGCCTACACCCTGTTTGATGCTGGTGACAGTATCCTCATTCCATCGCCCTGCTACACTGGCTATAGCGAAGATTTTCACCACCGCTTTGGGGTGAACATCATCGCCGCCCCGATGCGAGCAACGGAGGAGTTTGCGCTCAACAGCGATATTCTGAGAAAAGTCTATGATGATGCATTACAGGACGGTGCGCGGGTGAAGGCGCTGTTGATCAACTCACCCAACAACCCTACCGGCAGGCAGTACCCGCGCGGTGAGATTGAGAAGGCAGTGGCGTTTGCGGAAGAGGCGGGGTTGCAGGTCATTGCCGATGAGATTTACGCCCACTCACTGTTTGAACCAGAAAAAAACAGGTTTGAAAGTGTATGGGATATCGCCCCTCACTATCGTGATTCGATACATATTTTATATGGGCTGGCAAAAGACTTCGGGCTCTCCGGTTTTAAGTTTGCGATCTACTGTGCCGGCCATCCTGAGGCCGTTGAGGCGATGAGTCGAAACGCCTATTTCTATAATGTTTCGACCCACACCCAGGCGTTGGTGGAGAGGCTTTTTTCCGCGCCCGATGAGCTGAACCGTTTTCTGGCACGCTATCAACAGCGCCTTTGCACGGCCCACCAGCACCTGCAGCGATGTAATCATCAAACCCTTGGTCTGCCGATGGCTACCTCGCAGGGTGGACACTTTGTGCTGCTTGATTTTAGTGCGCTACTGGAGGCGCCGACCTTTGATGCCGAAACAGCGCTGTACTACAGAATATGGCGGGAGGCGAAGGTGAATATTACCCCGGGGCAATATTTCGCCTGCCAGACGCCGGGGTGGTTTCGCTTATGTTTTGCAAATCATGCCGCCACTGTCACCGAGGCATTTAGGAGGATGGGAGAGATTCTACCGACTGCCGGAAAAAGATAAACAACAGTTCGAGGGCCATGTTTAAAAAGACCATTCATCGATATCGGCGCACCCTCCGTTGGGGGGTGCGTCTACTGTTTATCTGTCTGCTGATCGATATCGGCTATATCCTTGGGCTGTTGCCGGACTGGACCCATTTTGCCGATGGGCCGATCCAGAAATCGGCCTTTATCATGGATTATGAGTATCAGCAGGCGGTAGAGACTGACCTGCCGGCACTGCAGTGGCGCCCAGTGGGCTTGAATAAGATCTCGAGCAGTGTTGCGCAGACGATTATCGTTGCCGAAGATCACCGATTTTACAGACATAGTGGTATCGATACCGAGGCGTTCACGGAGGCCTGGGGGCACAACTTTGAGAAAGGGCGTATTGTCTATGGGGGTAGTACTATTTCTCAGCAGATGATCAAGAATGTATTGCTGACCCCTTCGCGTAACCCGCTGCGTAAATGGCACGAACTGTGGTTGACGCTCTCGCTGGAGCGAAATATCGACAAGGATCGTATTCTGGAGGTCTATCTCAATATCGCCGAATTTGGTGTCGGGGTATACGGCGTCGAGGCCGCCAGTCGACACTACTGGGGTAAGCCCGCAAAGGCACTCACTATGAATCAGGCGATTGAACTGGCCGCAACGCTGACCGCACCCAGAAAACACAATCCCGCTAATCGTACCGATTATTTTCTTAAACAGATAAAAAAGATCAAACGAAATATGGGGCCGCTGGTGAAATAGCGATGTCAGGCGCCTCCTTAGTGTTGTTTCTGCTGTTCGATCTCCAGCACCGCACGGGTCATCTCTAACACGCTATCGGGATTGAGTGAGATCGAGTTGATCCCCTGTTTGACCAGCCACTGTGTCATCTCCGGGTAGTCGGACGGCGCCTGGCCGCAGATGCCGACATATTTATCCGCTTTTTTACAGGCGCGGATTGCCATCTCAATCAATTTCGTAACGGCCAGATTACGTTCATCGAAGCCGCTGACGATGCCGGAGTCGCGATCGATGCCGAGTGTCAGCTGCGTCAGGTCGTTGGAGCCGATCGAGAAGCCGTCGAAGTGTTGCAGGAACTCATCGGCGAGCAGCGCGTTGGCCGGGATCTCGCACATCATGTGGATCTTGAGGCCGTTTTCACCGCGTACCAGCCCTTCGCCTGCCATCAGTTCCAGCGTCTTGATTCCTTCATCGACGGTGCGCACAAACGGGATCATCAATGCGATGTTGTCGAATCCCATGCGTTCGCGCGCCCGCTTCATTGCCGCACATTCCAGTTTAAAGGATTCTGCAAACTGTTCTGAAAAATAGCGGTTGGCACCGCGCAGGCCGATCATCGGGTTCTCTTCTTCCGGTTCGAACTCTTCACCGCCGATCAGTGAGGCGTATTCATTGGATTTGAAATCGCTCATGCGCACGATCACCGGTTTGGGATAGAAGGCAGCGGCAATGGTGCTGATCCCTTCGGCAAGGCGTTTGATGTAAAAGCTTTTGTGATCGGGATAACCGGCACAGATGGCATCGATCTGCTGCTGCGTCTCGCGTTCCAGCGTGTCGTATTCGAGCAGGGCGCGTGGATGGACGCGGATGGTATTGTTGATAATGAACTCGAGCCGCGCCAGCCCCACACCACTGCACGGCAGGTGGGAGAATCTGTAGGCCTGCTCCGGATTGCCGAGGTTCAGCATGATATCGGTGTTGGGGTGTTCAAGATTGGCAAGGTCGGTCTCATCGACATCAAATGCCAGTGCGCCGCGATAGACAAAACCGTTGTCCCCCTGTGCGCAGGAGATGGTCACCATCTCGCCGGTGCGTAGCGTCTGCGTGGCATCGCCGCAGCCGACGATTGCCGGAATGCCGAGTTCTCGTGCGATGATCGCCGCGTGGCAGGTGCGCCCACCGCGGTTGGTAACGATACCGGCAGCGATCTTCATCACCGGTTCCCAGTCGGGGTCGGTGATGTCGGTCACCAGGACTTCGCCCGGTTGCAGCTCGCGCATCTGCGCCGCCTCCAGAATCACGCGCGCCCTGCCGGTGGCGATCTTCTGGCCGATGCTTTTGCCCTGAATCAGCAGTTCGCCTTCGCCCTTGAGGGTGTAGCTGCGGTGGATGTTGATATCCCTGGTCGCCTGTACCGTCTCCGGGCGCGCCTGTACGATGAAGATCTCGCCCGTGTTGCCATCCTTCGCCCATTCGATATCCATCGGGCGGTCGACGCCGGCATGCGCAGAGTAGTGTTTTTCGATGATCTGCGCGTCACGAGCCAGTTGCAGTACCTCGTCGTCGCTGAGCACGAAGCGCTCCTGATCTTCGCGCAGCACATGCACGTTATGGGTGGAGAGCCCTGCGGTGGGGGCGCCGGAGTAGATCATCTTGATCGCCTTCTCGCCGAGCTGCCGTTTCAGTATCGGGCGAAACCCCTTCTCCAGTGTCGGTTTGAAGACGTAGTACTCGTCGGGGTTGACCTTCCCCTGCACAATGTTCTCTCCCAGCCCATAGGCGGCGGTGATAAAGACGACATCGCGGAAGCCGCTTTCGGTATCCAGCGTGAAGAGCACACCGGAGGCGCCGAGGTCGGCACGCACCATCTTCTGCACTCCGATCGACAGCGCAACATCCATGTGGGTGAAGCCCTGGTGGATGCGGTAGGAGATGGCACGGTCGGTGAAGAGCGAGGCGAACACCTGTTTACAGGCGCTCAGCAGGTTATGGGTGCCACGAATGTTGAGATAGGAGTCCTGCTGTCCGGCAAACGACGCAGTGGGCAGGTCTTCCGCGGTGGCCGAGCTGCGCACCGCCACGTCGGTATTGGTGCCGTACTGCTCTTCGAGGCGGGTGTAGGCGTCGCTGATCTCCTGTTCGAGGTCGGCGGGCAGTACTGCGCGCGAGATCCACGCGCGGATGCGGGCGCCGGTTGCGGCCAGTGCGTCGACATCATCTACATCCAGCGCATCCAGTATCGATTCAATCTTCTGGTGCAGCTCGTTGTGGTGAATAAAGTGACGATAGGCGTGAGCACTGGTGGCGAAACCGTTGGGAATCCTGACCCCCAGCGGAGTCAGCGCATTATACATCTCGCCGAGGGAGGCGTTTTTCCCGCCGACACGGGGGATATCGTTCAGGGTGAGTTCGGAGAAATGGTGTATGTATTGCATTAACCCCCCTTAATCATCTACGACCACGTGATAACAGTTGCTGTTCCATCTTCAGTTCGTTCAGTATGCCTGAGAGAGACATGGCATTGTTCCTGTAGTGGTAACTTTAAACTATACAGACCAGGAAGTCGCCCTGTTGATTTTAAAGAAATTGCCCCTATTTCAACTGACGGCACATACCCTATATAATATGCCGCGATATTCAAGATTCAAGCGATCCGGTTTTTGTTCTCAATGACGCGACCCGGCTCGATACCGAGATAAATATTAGAGGAGTTATTCAGCACCATGACCACAGAGGCACACAAGGAAACACTGGAGTTTCAAACAGAGGTTCAGCAGCTGCTGAAGCTGATGATCCATTCGCTCTACTCAAACAAGGAAATTTTTCTGCGTGAATTGATCTCAAATGCCTCTGATGCCTGCGACAAGCTGCGTTTTGAGGCGCTCAGTGACGATGCGCTCTACGAGGGAGATTCTGAGCTGAAACTGCACGTCTCCTTCGATAAAGAGGCGCGTACGGTGACAATCAGCGATAACGGTATCGGTATGAGCCGCACCGAGGTGGTGGAAAATATCGGTACCATCGCCAGATCGGGCACACGCCAGTTTTTTGATTCACTGAGTGGTGATCAGGCCAAAGACAGTCAGCTGATCGGCCAGTTTGGTGTCGGTTTCTACTCTGCATTCATTGTTGCCGACAGGGTGACGTTGACCACTCGTCGTGCCGGTACTGGCCCCGAGCACGGGGTGCGCTGGAGCTCTGACGGCGAGGGAAGCTATGAACTGGAGACGGTCGATAAACCTGGCCGCGGCACCGAGGTGACGCTGCATCTGCGTGAAGATCAGGAAGAGTTCCTCGACCATTACCGCCTGCGTTCGACCATCAATAAATATTCCGATCACATATCGCTGCCGATCATGATGCCGTCGCAGGATGAGGAGAAGGCGGGTGAGGAAGAGGCGGTCAATAGCGCTTCTGCCCTGTGGGCACGAGCCAAGAGCGATGTGACGGAGGAAGAGTATAACGAGTTCTACAAACATGTCGGCCACGATTTTCAGGATCCGCTGTGTCATGTCCATAGTCATGTCGAAGGGAGCCAGTCTTATACCTCACTGCTCTATATTCCGCAACGCGCGCCGTTTGATATGTGGGATCGTGAACGGAAACACGGCATCAAACTCTATGTGAAGCGTGTTTTCATCATGGACACCACCGATCAGCTGATGCCGACCTACCTGCGTTTTGTGCGCGGTGTGATCGACTCCAGTGATCTGCCACTCAACGTCTCGCGTGAGATCCTGCAACACAACCGTATGATCGATACCATTCGTGGCGCGTCGGTGAAGAAGGTGCTCGGCATGATCGAGGGGATCGCCAAAAACGATGCCGAAAAATATGGCTCATTCTGGGAGCAGTTTGGGACTGTACTGAAAGAAGGGCTTGCTGAAGACACGTCGAACCGTGAACGTATTGCAAAGTTGTTGCGCTACACCTCGACTGAAAGCGATGGCGATGCGCAGGATGTCTCGCTGGCTGACTACGTATCGCGTATGAAAGAGGGGCAGAGCAAGATCTATTACGTCACTGCCGATAGTTACGCCGCGGCCAGGAACAGCCCCCATCTTGAGGTCTTCAAGACCAAGGGGATCGAGGTGCTGCTGATGAGCGATCGCGTCGATGAGTGGGCCATGTCCTACTTCACCGAGTTCGATGGCAAACCACTGCATTCTGTCGCCAAGGGGGCGCTGGAACTGGGTGAGCTGGAGGATGAAAAAGAGAAAGAGGAGTTCGACAAGGCGGTCGATGAGTGCAAGGATCTTACTACCCGCATGCAGGAGTCGCTGGGCGAAAGAGTAAAAGAGGTGCGTCTGACCCATCGCCTCACCAATTCGCCTTCCTGCCTGGTGGTTGAAGAGCAGGAGATGGCGATCAACATGCAGAAGATCATGGAAGCGGCAGGGCAGGCGATGCCTTCCAGCAAGCCGATCCTTGAGGTGAATCCACAACATCCGATCGTGTTAAAACTAAAGGATGAAGCTGACGATCAACGCTTTGGAGATATCACCTCGGTGCTGTTTGACCAGGCGATGCTGAGTGAAGGCGGACAGCTGGATGACCCTTCGGCCTTTGTTAACAGGGTCAATACGTTACTGGTTTCTGCGGTAGCCTGAGTGACCAAGCCCCGCCTCAATGAATGAGGCGGGGCCTTCTTTTTATGGTCAGTCACTAACGCTATGATGAATGCTGAGCAAGGGGTTCGACTCGATAAGTGGCTATGGGCCGCGCGTTTCTATAAAACGCGTTCGCTGGCGATAGAGGCGATCAACGGCGGCAAGATCCATCTCAATGGTTCGCGTGCCAAACCGAGCAAAGCGGTGCACCCTGACGACCAGTTGCGTATTCGTCGAGGGGCAACGGAGATGACGGTGGTGGTGATCGCCATCAGCAGTAAACGCGGTCCTGCGACCACTGCTCAAACCCTGTATGCAGAGACTGCTGAGAGTATAGCGGAGCGCGAACGCCTACAGGCGCTACGCAAGCTTTCGACACCAGCGGGTGGCTTCTCTGACCATAAGCCTGATAAGCGTGAGCGACGAAAGATTATGCGGTTTATAGGCAAGTGATGAATGATAAGTCAAATGACCATTAATAAAGATTTTTGTATGAAAAATAATATCGCTGTACAACTGCTGTTTATCGTCTCTCTTCAATTTGCGCCATATGCTACTCAGGCTGGTAATCTTGATGACCTGAAAGAAGAGGCCTCCAATACACTCGAAACCACGAAGCAGAAGATGGTGGAAATTGCAGAAGACACGGCTGAGATTGTAAGGAAGGCTATCGATGATGTGAGTGATCAGGTTGAGATTAAGGCGCTGGAATTATTAAATGAACTTGATAGAAAGAAAGAGTCAACGGTGGATGAAACGGATGCCACTTTGAAAGAGGTATAGTTTTATTTTGATCTATTCGATTGAGACCTTTGCACGAACACACAAACCCTCCCCGCAAAACCTGAGATAATAGCCTAACTCAGCCCCTCCGGAAAAACAAAATGGTGCGGAAAAACCTTAAGCAACGCAGTTTGGCAGAATCAATGCTCGTTGAGCATGATGCATTAAAAGAGCGGGATGCTGTTCATGAACTGATCAGCGGGTCACGCATTGACACCCTGCTGTCAGCGAGACACACCGAAACCAAAGGAGAAAAAGCGTGGCCGCCCTTAATGATGTTCAGGGCACTATGACTGCAAAGCCGGTACGGGTTGAGCGACCCAAAACTCGAGAAGCAAGCCGCTCGAGATCGATTATTCAGGCGCTTTGGACAGGCACTCGAAAAAGACTCACCGATGGAAGCACTGCCATTCAAGATCCAGAGGGTGCGTGGAATGTTAAACATTAAAACCCTGGCTGCTGCATAGTGGTGTCGTGCAAAGGTCTCAGAAAAAGTAGATCAGCAGTTGATCGAACAAGCCGTCTTAGATCAACTCTCCAGTGATTTGAAATCGTCTGCATTCATCACGGCACTGACGAGGGAGGCACAAAAATTCCGCGAGGCTCACCGTTCTGATCCCGCTGAGGACTTACGCCCTGAAGTCGTCAAAATAGCTGACCAGATTTCCAAAATGATGGGGATGGCCAGCCAGCTGGAAGACCCGGCTCCCGCCTTGCGTGAAATAGATATACTGGAGAAGAAAAGAAAAACGTTAGTGGCTGAAATCCAAAAGCAGGCACAAGAGTATACCTCCGCCGCTCTCTTAGAAAATTATACGGAGTCACACGTCACGTCGTTCCTAAGCGGGATGTCGGAAAATATGGAAGGTATGGATAGAGAGGCTTTAAAAGACCTCTTATCTTCAATCATTGACCGGATCACACTTGATCCGGTCAGTCATGAAGCCGAAGCCAGCTACAGGTTTGCAGCTGACTTGCGGAATAAGATGGCGTCCCCAAGGGGATTCGACCTTATACCGCAATTTTTTGTAAAATCAAAAATTGTCGGTTTCTGACTAATATTCGATATGTTACGAGATCCGGCCTAAATTTTATAGGGTTGCAAGTGAATTAGAATCATCATATGGCTGCCAGATTTGATTCTGTTTTTTTCAGAGACCTGGCGCCTTAGGATCAAGCGCTTCTTGCTCCATAGGCCCAAGGCCATTATCAAGCCAATATTTTGCCATGCTACCTGTTGCGCATTTTTTGCTCGCATAGTTCTCGAGGAGCTGTCGCTCTCTCTCATTAAATTCCCGGTCGTTTGATTGCGCGGCCATCATCAGATGAGGATGTATTGCGTGCTCTGAGAATACTGATTCAATGTGCGAAAATATCCGAACCCCTCCAATGTCTCTATCACCCCAATGAAAGCATTGGCAGTCATCGGGCACACATTTATCAATCCATTGCAAAACATGCGTCAGCGCGGGTGAAGGAAACCCGGCCGAATAAATTACTATGCCGCCATCTTCTATCTCGCGCACATGCCTTTGAAAGCTGGCAAGATTCTCGATTGTCAGCACATAATGGACGTTACGGGCCAAAGCAATATCAAACACCTGATCAGGTGAAATACCAACAAAGGGATGCAACTGGCTAATATCCCACTGGACTCCTGAATAACTGATAACTAATGGCCCCTTGATGTATATCGGTGGTGGAAATTTTTCCAAGCCCAACATCCGGAATAGTTCATTGTTATCTTCAAATTGCTCCCACTCGGGATTGCAGCGCAACAATGGGGCTAATTTACTGAGCATGCCCTCAACAGCCTTTGAATCATTCAATAGGCGGACACTGAATCGACGCATATCCAGGTTATTTTGCTCTCCTACACTGACCGACAATGCAATCCGAAATATATTGATTGCTGACACAGTATCTTCGGCCTGAATACGAAAGGCTACCTTTCCCAAAGACCATAAAGACATTGCCTCATCATATGCATGCTGTAACCATTCGGGGGAACCTAACATCAGTGGTGCGAGCAGATTATCTATACGTTCGGCATAAACTGATGCGCGTGGTATACCTAGCCATTCAGCCAGTTTATTAGCATCCAGGAGTCGTAACCGTTTTAAATCCTGTGCCTCAGCGCCCTTACCCCTCTCAAGAACAACCCCACCCGCCATTGCAGCGTTAGTAAGATAGGCATGGGCACTATCGCGCCCTGACAAGTCTTTAAGTGCAAAGTATTCTTTTGCAGAGCGCTCATTGATCGGCAATGTCTCTCGACCACCTCGATCAGCCTGAGCCAGTAACTTCATCAGCAGTGAACGTGCAACTTCGCTCATGCTGTGTCTGGTTGAATAACAGGATTATCAGATGCCAAAATTCGTTTAGCAGCTGGTTTAATATACTCAGTATCGATATGGACATTTGCCCCATCCCGATACACATTAACAATCGTATCGACATGCTCAGCGATCTGACCATACTTCTCATCTGGTGCCGCCAATAACACCTGAAGGCCAAGTTCATCCAGGAAACCTAAAGCGCTCACCGTATTTTGCAGATCGAGTTTCGAAAAGGCCTCATCGAAAACAGCCAGCCCCATTCCACCGCGATATGCCCCGTTCTCTTCACGTTCGAGACGATAGGCCGCAGCTAATGCCGCCCCAATTGCAACGTAAAAGGGAGACTGGTGTTCTCCACCTGATCCCTTACCCAACCGCCTTGAGAGAAACTCTGGATTGCCTTTCCCATCTTTGTCATCACTCATGCGTACATCAAAGTTGAAGTACTGTCGGTAATCCGCTAGGCGATCATTCCAACCACCCCCTGATTTATCATCACTACCCGCGGCCTCCATCAGCAGGTTACGGACACGAGTAATGGCTTTACTATGGGGATAATTTGGATCATCAGCGGCATCAAAGAGTCCTCCTACATCACCTGCTTGTTCAGGTGACCATGAAAGCACCCAGTCATGCACCTCTTTCAAATCATGCTCGGGCTGTTTTACAAAAAGATAATACTGGCCGTGGAAAGGTCGATTCTTCAGGTTACGATTCAACTCCTTACGCTGGTCATCCAGCATATGGAGATTTTCCTGTAACTTACCGACGAAATCTGAGCGGAATGCATGTTCCGCCTCCCGCAAGGCATTTTCCGCCTCAGTCACATATTGCGCCAACTGTGTTTCACGAAGTTGAGTCAACTCACGAACAACCCAGGATGCCAGGGGGAGGTAATCATCGAATGAACCTATCACAGGACGGTTCTCTGAACTCCATGAGGCCCAATATTCTGTCAACTTCTCATGGGCCTGGTTACGTTGATTTCTTGCCGTGGTTTCCTGATTATTGCCCCGACGGCCTGCCTCCTCTCCCAGGGCCTTCCAGCTTGAGGCACTCTCATCCGCAAACAGTTCTTGCTCCAAAAGCTCATCCATACGCTCTGCTGCCAACTGGGCATCAAACCCCGGACGCTTCTGGATTTCGCTACGCAGCAGCGAAATTTCACCTGATTTCTCCTCTGCTTGCCTGAGCAGTATTTGCTCTGTTTCTATAGATGTCTTCAGCTCATGTTGTTCTTCAGACTTTTTCTCACGTTCAGCATTAATGACATTACGTTCATTACGACGCTGTGCTTCCACGTCAACAAGAACCTGGTAATCATCGTCATTCAGAAGCGCTTTCTCTTCGTTATCCAGACGTTGCAGTTCTTCGTTTTTCAGGTTCCGTTCTGTGCTCAGGGCTTTCAGATCAGGAAAGACATCAATATGTTGCTCCAACGGCATTAACAATTTTTCACGCAGTCGGGCGACAGACTTCATTTCCTCCTGTTTATCGTATTGAATTTTGCCCTCATCAACAAAACGTTGCTTCAAAGACGCCAGGGTCTTTTGCTTTGCTTCACGGCCCAACATCGCTTCTTCAGGACGCAGCCTTAATATTGCTCCGCCCGTGGCAAGCATACCATCAGCAGTGATTGCTCTATCCTGCCCAACCAGTTCGTCTTCGCTTTCAACACGTAACACATTGCCAGCCCGAAGATTGATATAGGCAACGGCATGTCGATCATCACTCACTATCACTTCCGCCAAACTTCCGGGAGAGCGGCGATCCAGCCACTGCTCTGTCTTGAGTGTATTGATGATTCGACTTCCGTGAATCCCCAGTTTTTTACCTTCACGGCGATAAAGACCAATGGCGTCACGTACCTGCTCCGGGGCTACCAGCAAGGCTTCTCGGTGTCCCCCAAGAAAGGCCTCCAGCGCATCTCGCCAATCTTCATCTGCCACGTCAACCCGGTCACATAGAGGAACTGCCTCTATGCCATGTCCTTCAAGCAGGCTGATCAGACGCAAGGTGGACGGTTTAATATCACTCCCCCCAGACGCCAAGCGGATAATTCTTACATGCATTTCTTTCAATGCACGCTTCAACTCACCTTCTTCTCGAACAAGGTTATCGTAACGTTCCCGCATCGATTCGACAGCTGCATTCAGTAGCGGGCTCAAGTGTAAAACAGCTTCCATTACATCAGTGGGTGCCATTGGCCAGGGCGATACCAACAACCCTTCTTCTTGCGTGATTAATGGCGGTAACCGTCGCAGAGCTGCAACCAGTTCTGCATCTTGAAGATAATCGGCATAATCCAGAACTTGATGCACACGCCCTAACCCCTGGCGTGCGTTATTCAACTCCGTTTCAATATGTAACAGCGATTGTTTAGCCGAACTTCGCTCAGCCTCAATGCGCGCGCGTTGTTGCTCGATATCGGTAGCGGCCAGCCGGTTACTCGCTTCTGTTAAAGCGGCATCGGCTTTATCCCAATATGCTTGTAACTCTTTAATCCTTGCTTCCAACCCAGAAATCCGCTCCGCTCCCTTCCCTATGCTCTCCCTCAACGGTTCTATTTCCGCTTCAAACGCATTGAATGCCGCCTCCTGTTCCACCCAACGCCAGGCCATCCCCAACTGTTCCGCCTGTTCCGTGCGGCGATAGTGCTTGTCGATAACGTCCAGCGCATCTTCCCGACTCCTGGCCTCACGAGTGCGGCTCTGGATATCTCGGTAATGTTGCAGGGCCTGCTGGAGTGAGCGCACCTGGATTGGGCGCTCTTCCAGGATATGATGGCGCACGAAATCAGATACATTGCGGATGGGTGAAAATGTAATGGCGTTCCTGAATGCACGCAAAAAGCGAGGCGCGTCAATATGACGTTTACCATCAGAGAGTACAGCACAGATATGTCGTTGATATTCTCCTGCCTGCGAGTGAATCCTGAACGCCTCCCCCGCGCGCATTCGTAATTCTTCGCGCAGGCGTTTCCAGGGTTTCGGCACTGGCCCACCGGAAGTTCTATCTACCAGATCTGAGAGAATCAGTTCCAGCCCCGGCGCAATAAATCGACCATCAATGCTTTCCTGTGGATCATCCAGGCGGGCGTGCAATGCCAATCCGATGCTGATGGGTTCTCCGTTGTCGTCCCGGAACACCAAAACCAAATAGGTCACTGCTTGATCACGGGGACGAAACTCCTGGGATAAATCCGGATTGTTAGGATCTCGAACTATACCAAGGCAATAGTCACGCAGGCTGCGTGTACTCTTCTCCCCTGCACTGGCATTAGGGTTCCACCAGCGCTTGTCGCCACCAACCAGTACTGCCTGAATGGCATCAAGCAAAGATGATTTTCCGGAAGCATTGGGGCCGATAAAAGCCGTATGCCCTTTGATTTCGATACTTACCTGCTCAAGACGGTACCAATTGATTAGATGTAGACGAACCAGCCGTTTCATGAGTCCGCCTCATGATTATTGCTACCAGGACCCGAACCCCCATCAACATCGCCTTTTGATATAAGAAAACCCTTAATTCGTTCCTGTACCTGTGTCCCAGTCACAAGTCGGATAGTCGGTAAAATGCGTACGCCCGGCAGACCATCCTCTGACTCATCTCTGATCTCAATCAAACTGTAACGACGTAGCCGTGCAAGCACGTCTCGAAACTCCGTTATCTGGGGCCGTTTACGTCCCAGCAAGGTTTCATATCGGCTAAGCAGTGTTTCAGACTGTGTATACACACTCCCTTCACTAACCTCAAAACGCTCCAGCCCTTCTTCATACAACAATCTCAGACAAAGCAGCATAAGGCTATCGACCATCCGTAAACGCGCAAAACTCTCTGCCTCACCAGGAAGTAAACGATGATGCTAAAACCATCGTCGCGATAGAGTGTCCAGCCCAACGCATCAAACAGATTTGTAAAGTAATTAAAATGATTAGTGATGAGTCGGTAAGCTTCCCGATCTCGATTCCGTTCCAGCAACAAGAATTGCCGCTGCAAGATGGTTCTCGCCGCCATACGCAAGTCATCGGCTTCCAGTTCACCAAAATGCTCACAAAGATGGCGCAGATCACGCAACACGTGTTGTCCCTCCTGTATCCGGCGAAGAATCTCTCAAATGTACGATAAAGGCAGGACACCGCACCCAATCGTTGTCAATCCAACCATCGCTCGATTCGATACAAAATCTACGGCGCAAACGACCCGTCCCAGGCAGGTATTCGAGATGTCGTAGGTGGGTAAAGGCGATAAAATCCTCAACACCATTGATCGTCATTGAATCTCCATCAATGGATGAACGATTATTTAGATGCCGCTCAAGGTAATCCGCAATGCGCTTGGGGTCGATACGCCTCTTGTCCAGATAGGCGCGTAAAGCTTTCTGACGTGCTTGAACTTCTGGATCAACAGGATGTTTACGCAAGGGACGAGATTCTGGCGGCTGACGGTGACGTGGTGCTTCCCTTAAACTCTGAGTTCCTACTGGCAATACATCAATAATGGGTAGTTCAACCCGGAACTCATCCCCGTCATATGCTTCTGTGACAAGTGGACCTAGTCTTTGCAGAATCCCGGCAATATTGCTCGCCATCCCCGGTTGGCTACGATCAAGATAGCGCACTGTATCCGCCACTCTTCGTTCCACCTTGGCCCGATAACGATCCACACGGGAGAGATGACCATCAACCTGTTCGAACACGCCACGCAATCGATCGATATCATCATTGATCGCCTGCCATGCCTGTTCGCTATCAACAACGCCTGTCTGTTCCATAAATCCGGCAACAAGTGCCTGCTTGCGTTCCAGGTCGAATTCCAGTTCACGAACACGGCTTAGTATTTGCTGACGGTAGCGAAAGGGGTTATTACGCGTCTTCAAACGTTTGTAATCCTGAACAAGAATACGTTCGACAAAGTCATCAAAAAAACGGCTAAGCACCATTCGATGATCATCAAAACCTGAAATATCACCAAGCAACCCCTTCAACCCATAGATCATGGTGTTCAGGTGCTGCAGAAAACGGCGCGCCTCACGTGCTGCTTGTCGCAGTGCCAATACCTGTGTCTCTGGTTCTTCCCAGGCCTTTTGCACGTTATTAAAAATTGATAACACCATACCGCCATAGAACACCTGATCAGGCCGTGCGATTTCCATCAGACTAGCCCGGATTTCTCACCGATAGTATAGAAAAAGGCTGCGTACTCTGGCATAACGGTTGTGCGAACAATCAGTTATGCAGCCAAGGAGCAGCAGCCTTATGAATACAGAGTGTACTGCAAATCAA